>Ga0181356_1000034_pt1 | contig 48223 bp, 30 predicted proteins | sample Fa13VDMM110SN_FD_130104 | JGI IMG/M metagenome (GOLD analysis project Ga0181356, IMG submission 130104) | Freshwater viral communities from Lake Michigan, USA - Fa13.VD.MM110.S.N | ecosystem: Environmental > Aquatic > Freshwater > Lake | place: USA: Michigan | collected 2013-09-24 | reverse complement strand
ATGAATGACCCATATGCCAACATGATTAAAAAGCAGAGGGAAGCACTTCTTAAGCAGAAAGGAACGGTTAGTCAAGATCAGTTTGCTGATGAAAAGTTAAATATGACAATGCAAACAACTAATCAAATGAAAAGGAAATAAAAGAGGATATTATGGATAACACACCACAAGATGATTACCAAAAAATGAACGACTATAAAAAAGTCAGAGAAAATAAATACAAGGTTGACTCCAAAGATCGTCTGTCAAAGATTCTTAAAAAGAAGATTCAAACAACGATGATAGGCGCACTAAGTACTATTGAAGAGAACCTTGGTTTTCTTTGGAATAGTAATTCAGACAAGCCCCTAACTGCACAACAGGAAGAACTTAAAAATCTATATAACAAAGTTCGTTCTGAGATTTTAGATAAAGGAAATAACCAAGCCCGTAATATTGATGCTGAACTATCTCAATATGATGTGGAATGGTTAAGATATTCGATGAAAATGCCCGTAATTCAACCACCCCAGAATTAACTAGGAGGAAATCCCATGAGTAAGGATAAAGAAAAAGTTATCGATGTTACACTAGATGGTAAAGATCTAAAGATTCTTGTTCGTAAGCCCAGCAACGTTCTTATGTCCGGTGCCCAACGTGTGGGAGCTAAAGCTTGGACAGAGTGCGTAAGAGAAGGTATTATGACCAAGAAAGAACTAGAAAAGTTCATGAACGCCCAAGGTGTGTGGGATAAAGATAAGGACGAAAAACAAAAAAGTATTACTGACGCTATTTTCTCTATGGAAAAGCAACTATATGTCGGTAGCAAGAACGGTCAGTTAAGAGCTTCTGAGGGCAAGAAAATTGCTATAGAAATGCGCAAGAAGAGAAATGAGCTACGAGATTTAATCTCAGAAAGATTGTCTCTAGAGCAAAATACCGCAGAATCTATCTCTGATAACTCAAAGTTCGACTTTTTAGTTGCTAGTTGTACCTTTTATGAAAATGGCCAAAAGGTGTATAACGATGTAGATGACTATAAACAGAGATCAGATGACGTTTTAGCATATACAGCAGCAACAGCCTTGGCTGGCATGTTGTACTCTGTCGATAAGGATTTTGAGGAGAAATTGCCAGAAAATAAGTTCCTCAAGATGTTCCACTTTGTTGATGATAATTTAAGCCTAGTCAACGAAAAGGGTGAAACAGTAGACCTAGACGGCAGAAGGATTGACTCAAGTGGTTATTATATCAACGATGAGGGCAAAAGAACAGATAAAGATGGCAATTTACTAGATGATCTTGGAAATTACATTCCCAGTATTACTTACGTGGATGATAATGACCAAGAACTAGAAGAAGAGCCAAAAGCAACAGCAGTTCAAAAAGTAAAGAAATCCAAATCGTCGGATAGTTAGTGGATAGTGAGCGGGTTTAACTCAAGGAGAAACAATGGCACGTTTCGTATTAACCGCTCAATTACAGTTACAAGCTCCTAACAACGTGGGGCAAATAGTTAGTCAGATTCAGAACCAGCTTAACGGTATTAACGTTAATGTGCAGGTTCAAGGGTCTGTACAAGCACAGCGACAGATACAGCAATTAACTCAATCCACCAATCAAGCAACTACTGCTGCTGATCGAATGGGTCGGGCCTTTGCTGTATCTATTCGTCGTTTTGCTGCTTTCTCAATCGCTACAAGAGCGGTAGGTTTGTTTACTAGCACTCTTTCTAGTGCTATACAAACTTCTATTGACTTTGAACGACAGTTAGTTAAGGTTGCTCAAGTTACTGGGAAAAGCGTTAGTGACTTAAGAGATTTAACAAATGAAATAACTAGTTTATCTACGGGATTGGGTGTATCATCTCAATCTTTGCTAGAAGTTACAACTGTTTTAACACAGGCCGGTTTAACAGCTACTGATACTAAAATAGCCCTTAACTCATTAGCAAAAGCTGCACTAGCCCCTAACTTTGATAGTATAACACAAACAGCAGAAGGTGCTATTGCTATTCTTGCTCAATTTAAAGAAGGTGTTGGAGCTTTAGAAGGTCAATTAGGTTCAATTAATGCTGTTGCTGGCGCATTCGCCGTTGAAGCTAGTGACTTGATCGATGTTATTCGTAGAACTGGCGGTGTGTTTAAATCTTCTGGCGGTGATCTTAATGAATTACTTGCGTTATTCACATCGGTAAGAGCAACAACCCGTGAAAGTGCTGAAAGTATTGGTACTGGCTTAAGAACCATATTCACACGTATTCAGCGACCAGAAACTATTGAATTCTTAAAACAGTTCGGTGTTAATTTAGTTGACCTAGAAGGTAAGTTCGTCGGCCCATACGAAGCTATCAAAAGATTAAGCGGAGCATTAACTGGCCTTGGCGAACGCGATCTTAGTTTTATCAAGATTGCTGAAGAGCTTGGTGGATTCCGACAAATTGGTAAAGTATTACCACTCTTGCAACAGTTTTCAACGGCAGAAGCAGCCCTAAGTGTTGCTACTAAGGCGAACAACTCTTTGACGCAAGATGCTGCATCTGCTCAAGCGGCATTAGCAGTTCGGATAATGAAAGTTAAGGAAGAGTTTTTAGCATTAGTTCGTAGCGTCACTGAAACTCCCACCTTTCAAATTATGGCTAATACTGCTTTAACTTTAGCTTCTGCTTTAATTAAAGTTGCTGATTCCATCAAGCCTCTATTACCATTGCTTGGAGCAGTAGCTGCTTTTAAAGCCGTGAGAGGTATTGGAACATTTGTCGGTGCAACTGCGGCTGGATTACAATCTGGCCGTACATTTAATCAAGGTGGAAAAGTTCATCGTTTTGCTACCGGCGGCTTGGTTCCCGGCGTTGGTAATAGCGACACCGTTCCAGCTATGTTAAGCCCCGGTGAATTTGTTATACGTAAAAGTAGCGTACAGTCATTAGGTGCTAGTAATTTAGCTGGTATGAATAGGGGTGGTTCTGTAAGAAAATATGCTATAGGTGGAAAAGTTGGTGCCATCGCTCTTAATCCAATAGATGGTTCTGGGTCAGCTACTGCTACTATCACAACCGCAAATATATTAAATACACTTGCTACAAATAACCAATTACCGGGAGGTACTGCTGGAAATCAAGCGCTATTGGGTAAAAATGGAGATTTCAAAGATTCTGCTACCGCAAAAAGAAAAGAAGCGCCAGACGGATTAACATTTAGACAACGCACAGAAAGACTGGTATCTAAATTAGCTTTTAATGGTAAAAATCAACAAAAAATTACAGCGGTAGGCGCATCCTTTCCAAGCACAAAAAATAGTGAAACGCCGATAGAATCATCAATTAAACAATCAATTACAAATGCGTATAATTCTATTATACCAGAAACAGCAAAGCAGCTACAGGCACTAGTTGGTTCTGGCGTAACGGCTGGCTCGCCAAACCCATCTATAGTTTCATCTATAGGCGTTGAAGATGCTGCCGGTAAAATATTTGAGGGAGCCGTATCTTCTTTAGGCGCTCCATTTGATAGTAATAGCGCAAAGGGAGATAGGGATGCTTTTGACTTTCCACGGGGAGTTGGTAGTAATTTAGCTAAATTTTCAAAGTTTAAAGAACTAGAATCTATACCAACTGATGCTAAAAAAAGTTTAGCAGGAAATTTAGAAGATATTGCCTCTAGAAAAACGAAGAATTTTTTAGCTGGACAAGTTAATCAAAGTGGAGCATTTCAAAGTTTAAAGGCAAGAGCGGCGGCGGCGAAGGGTGTGGATGCCGAAAAAAATCCCAAAGGTCCAAGGCGTAAAAAACATTTTGGTGGTATAATTCAGCATTTTGCTACCGGTGGAGGTGTTGGAACCGATACAGTTCCAGCACTACTAACTCCCGGCGAGTTTGTTGTTAATAAAGCTTCCGCACAACGCATTGGTTATAGTAGTCTTGGTCGTATGAATAGGGTTGGTAAGTACGCTAACGGCGGCGTTGTTCAGCGTTTCGGAGGCGGTGGAACCGCAACAACTCCAGCTTCACTACAAGCTTTCAATAGTTTTTTTGGCAATAGTTCATCCGGTGGTGGTGCCAGTGGAAATGCCACATCAACACAAGCTCAAGTTCAAGCTACGCAAAGAGCAACTCAAGCAACTAATCAACTCGGCATGGGCTTAACATTAGTATCTGGCTCATTACAAGCAATGTTGCCAACAATTGATGAAAATAGCTCTGGTATGACCAGAATGGCTAATTCTTTATTGACAATGACTACTACTCTTGGAGGTGTTATATTTGCGCTGGAAGCTTTTGGAGTTCAATTACAGTTAAAAACTATTACTGATTTTTTTACAGGAACCAAATCTTTAACCGGGATGTTAAGATCAAATACGACATCTTTAAGAGCGGGATTTACTAGAGGATTAGCTGGTAGCTCTATTCAAAGTAGTGGGGGTTTAGCTAGCGTAGGACAACGTGCTGGATCTGCCGTTACTGCGGCGCGTGGAGGTATTAGTAGTTTAAAATACGGTTTTCAAAACGCAGATTTAACTTACAAACAAGCTAGTACAGGCGCTAGACTTGGAGCCTCTTTAAGTAATCAAAGCGAACGAGTTGCTGGAATTGGAGCAAGGGCGGGTGTACTTTCTGGAAGAATTGCTGGTAGTAGTACTGGTCAATTTATTGGCGGTGCTGCTAACAGAGTTTCTGGTGTAGCGCAGTCTGTAGCTCAAAGTAGGGTGGGACAAGTTGTTGGTTCAGCGGGTTCTTCTATTTCTAGAGGTCTTGGGTCGGGTCTTCAGAACATAAATAAACTAGGTGGAATTTCACTTGGTGTTGGTTTAGCTTTTACTGCATTAACTAGCATTGTGGATAGTTTTAGTAACTACCAAGCAAAAGCAAATAAAGCTGTTCAAGAAGGTGATATTGCTAAAGCTAAATCCAATGCCGTAGAAGATGCTGGCGCAAATGCTATTAATTCTTTAGGTTCTGGTATTATTGCTGCAAGCGCATTATTTGGCCCGTTTGGTCTGGCTGTTGGTACTGCTACTGCTGGAGTTTTGAAATTAGCAAGCGAACTTCCACTCATCGGTCCAGCCGTTAAATATGCTGCTGTTCAAATTGGAACGCTTTTTGGTGGAAACTCATATAGTAGCATAGTTGATTTGGCTTCTGCTCAAGCCCAAGCCACAAAAACCCAAAAAGCTTTTGAGCAAGGACAAACTAATGCTACTAAAGCAATGGAAGAATTCGAAAGAGGAAGTTTATCTGCTACTGAAGCTTTAAGTAGAGTAAGTGCAGTTAATACTGAAAATCAAGCACTACAAGCTGCTAACGATAAAGCTATTAAATCTAATGAAGGCAATAAAGCTGGTAATATATCTGGAACCTTACGAGGCGCACTTAGAGTTGGAACACTAGGACTTGCTGGTTTTCTAGGCGTGGAGTCCGGTGCCCAGCGTAATGAAAGAATTGATAAAGAAAATACTGCGCTAAGTAAAAAGAGTATTGATTCACAAAGACAATCATTTAGCATTCAAAAGCCATTAATTAATAATGCTATTAGAGAATCAATAGCTTTTAGTCAAAATCCAGAAGATGCTAGAGCAAGAATGAATACTGCTCTTGGTGAAAATGCCCCAGATAAATTATTAGATAAAGCTCGTCAAAAAAATCTTCAAGCTGCTAAAGAATCTAATCCAGAACGAGCAAAAGCTCTTAGAGAAGAAGCTTCTGTTTATGAAGAACAGGCTAGAGATCTTGAATCTTCATTTGCTAATTTAAGTAAAGAAATTGAAATGAATCGCAAAGCTTTTGCTGCCATGAATTTAGGATTATCTTCTGTTAATGCCGCTGCTAATGCTAGCGTAACAAAGCTAGATAATTTTGTAAACAGTCTAGAAGCTGGCACTAGTCCAATGGAAGGGGCGTTGAGTACTTTAGAATCTGGCATATCATCTGCCGCGCAGGGTATTAGCGATGCAGATTTTACAGCGGCACTTGGACAAGCTTCTGAAGTATTATACAATTTTGGTGCTAGCGGAGAGCAAGTTGCTAAATTCCAAGGAAGTGTTAGGGGCGTTAATAATGCTCAGAAAAATGCAGCGCAGATATTTGCAGATGCTAAGAGCAGCTTATCAGAAACTGGAAATCAATCTGCTGATACCAGAAAGAAGGGCGTTATAGATGCCATTCTTAAGAATTCTGGATTAGATGAAGGATCGCAAGAATTTAATAACTTCAGAGATTCACTACAAAAAGCAGATATTGATCTTGAAAAATTAGCTCAAGGTGACATGTCCGTTTTCCAAGACGCATTAAAAGACTTGGGTGAAAATACTATCGGTCAAGCTAAAGCTGCTATGTTGGCAGAAATACAAGTTAATAAACAGCTAGTGGCTTTAACAAAACAAAGAATTGATACTGAAAGAAATTTAGTTGAAGCTCAGAAAGAAGCACTTCAGCTACGGATGGAAGGTAGAGAAATTGAATCTAAGTATGGTGGCAAAGTAGTAACTAATGATGAACGCAGAGCTAATGTCATCGCGTCTGCCAATGTTGGAGCATCAAGATTAGGATTATCTAGTTTACGTTCTGACGACATTGGCGGTTTACAAAATAGAAGAAAAGAAATTGTTTCTAGATTTGGAGATATTGAAGCTCAACGCAGAGCAGGTGGATTAACTGGACCAGAAGGTGCTAGATCAGCAGAAAATCAAAAAGACTTACAAAAAGCTAGTAAAGACTATATACAGACAATAAGAGAACTTGTCAAAGTTGAAGAAGAGAATCTTAAAATTATTAGTGAAAAGAATAAACTAGAAAAAGATTCTATCGACGCTCTTGTTAATGGTGATATAGATAAGTTTATGCAAACGCAAGCTACCATTGGCGCTACTGCCGCTATCGCTACCGGCAATCAATCTTTAATGAATTCTTTTGGTGCTGACGCTTTAGGAGCAGCAGCACAAGATATTAGAAGGCAACAGGACGCTGGCGTTGGTTCATTGTATGGTATGCAACTATCTGGGCAGGGTGGATTAACCCAACAAGCTTATAGTTCTGCTTTAAGTGCTAGAGGTGTAACTGATCCAAGACTTGCTCAAGTAGCATCTGGTACAACCGGCGAAGAAGAAGCTGCTAAATCTAGACTAAGAGGTTTGGGTGGGGAATTATCTGCCGCAGGACAGATGGGTGTTGATATGGCTAATATGGAATTACAAACAGCAACCATGAACCTTGAAAAAGCAACAATATATGCTAATTCTGGTGTAGAGGTTGTGCAAACTAGACAAATTGCTGCCGCTATTGGTAAAGCCAATGGTGGTTTAATTTACGCTAATCGCGGAATGTTTATTCCAAGAGGAACCGACACTGTTCCCGCGATGTTAACTCCCGGTGAATTCGTAGTAAGACGCGAAGCTGTTAATCGTGGAAATAACCTACAATTATTACAACAAATGAATGGTGCTGGCGGTGGAACGGTGGGTAATTCTACAGTCATGGGATTTGCTAGGGGCGGTAGAGTTCAGTATTATGCCAATGGTGGTGTATCTAGTAATGGATCAAATCTCGGTTTAGAATCTATTGATAAACTAATTTCTACTCTAGGTAACGTAGTAAGCTATGTTAAAGAGGTTTCTAAAGCGGTACAATCCCTACCAACAACAATTTCACACACCATTGCTGATACTAAAGTTGATGTTAATGTTATGGGCGGCAACGTTTTTACTGAATTCTCTAAGACATTAAAATCAGAAATAATGAGCGATGTATCGAAACAACTAGCTAATTCTAGCATTGGAAATAATGGAAAAGTTACACACACAGGATCAGTTTTAGGATAAAATTATGTCAACAGATTGTATCTCATGTAACATAAGAAGAAGTAGCCAGTTATCATCATCTAGCTCAATGAAAGCTAGAAGTTTAGTAGATCACGCGCTAGTAACCAGACTAGTAAATGTTGGATCACTAAAAACTGGACTAACTAAACGAATCGGACTTCGCGGAACTATAACGGTTGATTCCGATTTTACAGCTAAAGAGCAAATGACTTTCGGGCCATTCGCCCTCTCTGAAAGTCTTGACTCTGATATCAATGGTATTTTGAGTGTGTCTGGTAATATTGCAAGCAAGGTTTCTGTCGAAGGTTTATTAAATAACAAATATGTTGACAAGTTTGCTGGTCCGTGCGAAAGCCTAAAGAACTTTGATGGTTATCAAGCCACAGAAAAATTATATCCCACTAGGGACATTATTACTAGTTTGAACGGCAAGTATTTTGTTGACAAGACATTAGCAACCGGTAATCTTTATTCAAGTATTGACGAAGGCGTATTCTTAGGTGATTATACAAAACCATTTAAAAACAGCATAAGAATAGCTGACGAAAAAACATCATATATTCAACCGTCATCTATATTAACTGATGGAGATTTTAGATATAAATTTGAATTAACCACCCCAAGACAAGTTGCTAAAGAAAGCTTCTTATTTATTAGGGCTTCTGCTCCAACTAAAAACTATATATCTCACGTTCCCCCGCGATACAATTTATCTAATATTAGATTAGAAGATCCATCTGGAAATCTGATCATAAAATATAAAGATATCGTAATCCGTGGAGACGCAGACTATAACACAAACTACGCTAATTTTGCTACGTATATTTCTGAGCCAGAAGTAAATAATCTACTACTAAGAACTTGGGATAGAAATTATCCCTTAATGGAACAAGCTAGTGGATATACTTTAAATATCGACTTAAACTCATATTGCTTAGATGACCCATTTAATGATGGATTTAATGTTGGATACGAATACGATTGCGTCACCTCTGGCAACAAACTTCTATTACCACAAAATAAACCAAGTGGATTAACCAATAATCTTAGAATCTCATCTATAGAAATTGCTAATAGTGGTGGCGTTGGTATATTAAGAGATGCTGGATTAAATTTTTATTCAGAAGTCTCCCCCATCGGTCAAAGAATATCACGTTTTATTTCTCCAGCACAAGTTTTGACAAGTGGTTTTGATGCTGGCATATATCCATCTACTACAACCGTGTGGAAATCATACGATGGATTAGAACAAAATACTCAAGCGAGTGGCGCTAGACTATTAACAGATATTCTTAATAATTATTCTTCACAAGATTACATCACTCTTCACTCCTCAACAATCACAGATTCTGGCAAATTAAATCTTAAGTTTAGTCATACGCCACCCACTAGTGTTATAGAATATACGGATGGCGCATTTAGTTTTGGTGATCGTAATTTTGATGCCGCCTACCTAAGTAACGTTGCCGGTGTAGACAACTTCTTTACTATTGATAGCATTGAGCTTAAGGTTACGGCGAAAAAAGCTGCTGGCACTAGAGATTACGTTCTAGACGTTGTTGGTTATAGTGATGATAAATTATTAAATATTACATCGGCAGTTGGTGGATTTTTACAGAATATATCTGGTACTGGCAGCATACCAGTATCTTCTGGATTTAACTCTTCCAGCGAGCTAGGAATATCAAGTAAAGCAATTTCTGATAAAGATAACTACTATCAATCGTCAACGACTAATAATGACGGGGGCGACCACTATAAGCTAGCTACAATTCCAGTTGTTAATAGTACAACATTTACTGAATACACCGTACCACTAAAGATTTATGACGATACTGTAAGTCTTGGTAAATCTAAAGACTACTCTAATAGCTCTTCTTTTGAGAATCTTTTCTTAGATATTTATCCAATTCCAAGTGGTGCTTCTATATCTAATATACAATTAGTTATTTACTACAAGCCATCCAATGGTTTAATGCTTCACACTCTTGGTCAAGCTAGCAAAGAATTAAATTCTAGAGATGTAATTTTGAAGCCTTCGCTAAGAAGATTAAACGATAATATTATAAATGCTGGCTCTGGTTTATCTCCACTATCCTCTATCCAGAATATTCCTCACGGGTATTCTACGCCGTACTCTCTTAAAACTAATTATTCAAGAAGATGGAGAGGCGTTGAGGGTTCTGTAGTTGCAAGCCCTTTTGATCCAAATAGTTTTGATTTCTCATTCTATAGTGAGCAGTTAAATACTCCGTTCTTAAATGGTTATTTTTCATTTAATAAAGATAGTGGAAAAGCTATCATGTCAGACGCAGTTGATAGTTTAAATGCTATCAGCGGAACCTATATTGGTAACTACGGCAAAATATCTAATTATGGTTTAAGATTCAAATCTAATTCCTTATTCAGTCAAAGCACTCCATACACAACTACAGACTTTACATCTATAACTGGATATGATAGTCATCCACTTAGGAATAAAATTTCTGACGCTTTTGATAATGCTGTAAGAGTCTCTGGTACTGTTGGGTATATAAACTTTGGTAACATCGATACTGTTAGCGGCTTTGCTATATTCACAAGATTTAGCCCAGACATAAATATGAGCGGTGTAGATTATAATCTGTGGAATTCTGGTATAATTTTCTCTAAATATGATAGTGGGAAAAATCTAGAGTTTGCATTAGGTTACGCAAGTGGCAAATTAACCGGCTATGCTAGATCATCAAGTGGGACTACAATAACTGTACAAGATTCATTAAACTATTACGATTATCAATACCCTCTCCCGGTTATCCTAACTTATAATGATAATTTATCACAAAAACTAAAACTATATACTGATAATGAATTAAATTCTACCAATTTTAACCCACTCAGAGCGCAATCATCATCATTTATATTAAGTAGTGGCACCAGTAATTTTGCTGTTGGATATGGTCAAGGCCAAGGCATTGGCATAAATGCATTTATTACAGATATTGGTATTTCAACGTATAATGCTAGTGGTACAAATATTGTATCCAGCGATTCTACTACCGATAAACTATATAAACAACTTACTGTTGACAACTTCTTTGATGGCTTAAGACATAAATTCTGGGATATTTCAGAGTCATATCAAAATGATACATTTAAATTATGGAAATATATTGATGAAACAACGTCGGATTGGCATCTTGGTGCATTTAGAATTTGCTCATTCTCGCCAGACTTCGACTCGTTTACAAAGAGGGTCGGTGAAGACTATATTATCCACTCACTAAATCATAGTGGTTCTGGATATTCTCAAACAACAAATTTAACTTTACCATCTAACGTTTTACTATCTGGCGTATCGTATCATACTCAGATTGAAAATGACTTCTTGAGATTTAATCTATCAGATATACCAGATAATGATAGAGATTTTTATACCGTATCTCCACGTATTACTAAAACTCTTCCAAGAGGATATAAGTTTGCTGATCGCGCTATAGTTGTAGATACCATTTTACAGAATGAAGCTAATAAAATTATAGCATGGGCAGATGGCAATATTGGTCCCAAGCTTATTGTAAGTTTATATACTGTTAATCAAGAATCATCTGACCACCCAAGCAAAGTTAATTGGGGCTTAGTAAATCGTCATACCCACTACCTTGAACCTTCTGGGTGCTGGTCCAAGATATCTAGTACATTTGATTTCAATGACTTGATAGATGTTAGTGAGCCTTGGTCTAATTTTGATCAAGATCGCAACACTACAGAATTTGATCATAAGTATTATTCTAAAGACATAAATGACATGTTTTTACAGTACGACTTAGTTTATCCAACGGGGTCAGCATATTCTTCCAATATTAAAATTCATAGCGCAAATGTTAGATTAGAAAACGCCCTTGTTCAAGCCAATAACAGTAATAATCAATTCAATCTTGTTTCTAGTGGAGAATATAGATCTTTACAGAACATTAACTTATATACGAGTGCTTTGGATACTATTGCTACTACTGTTCCTTCTGGGTTTATTTTATTCACAAGTGGTAGCACAGTCCCATCAATTTCTTCAGCGTGGGATAATAACTATGGTATGAATCTGTATTGCTCTGGCGCGGTGTTTGCTATTGAAAGTATGCCACTTCATTCTCTTACGGTTGGAATAGTAGATAGCTCATATACTGACGGGTCAAGTATAAAATATGGTCCAACTCTTTATGTAGACGGTAGAACAATGAATACTGAGGATCTCAGTTTATATACTGAAAATCTTCTTGCTTCACAAACTGCTTCTGGCAATTTAATTTTAGTAACACAGAACAAATTACCATCTGAGACTGATATTGGTAATTTTAACTTATATCTTAACGCTAAGACCCGTGGATATACCCTTTTCCCATCAGCAGCAATGTCCTTGTCTACACAGGTAGATGTTGAAATTCCATTTGTCTCCAATAATTTCAATCTATATGTAAAATGTGAGGACTTTACAAAAACCCAAATCGATAATAGTTTTAATTTGTTTGTGATGAATTACTTGGCTTATAATCAAGAACTTTCAGAACAAACAACTATAAGTTGGAATAAAGATAATGTTGGATATAATATCGATCTAAACGATAATTCATATGCCACACTACGTGCCAATGATGAAATTCGTGGTGTTGATTTAATTTGTTATGGCAATTGCGACACCTCTCGTTCTTGCAAAGAAAGATCAATTTTTATTCATGATAAGTTATATACTGCACCTCAAGAATGTGTTGATGGTGGGATATTAAGAGCAAGTAATACGTATACAAATCTAGAAACAAGTGGATTTAACACAAATATTGGATATAGTGGTCATTTTTATGGAATAAGAAAATATACTAATCTAGTCCCAAGTTCTCCATATAAAGTTGTTATTACTGGAAAAACTGGTTCAACAAACTATATACCAGTTCCACCAGAAATTGAAGATATAGAATATGATATTGGTAATAATTGGTCCGGTGTTAAACTAGTTGGTGATTCTCCATATTACCCAAGCGGTAGACAGATTGGAGATAAATATGGTAAATCTATTTCGGTTAAGCAAGATTTACTAGCAATTGGCTCACCATTCCATACAGTAATGGATAGTAATGGTTATCCACTAGACAATGCCGGTACAGTATTTCTATATAGAAGATCTCCAGCCCCAAGTGGAAATAGTTGGTCAACAAATATTAAAGAACATAAATCTCCTTGGGCTTTAGAAGAAGCACTAGTATTGCCATCTTCTTACTTGAGAGATTATTACACTGAAACTAATAGGATTCTTGTGAACGGATTTGACCCAATCAAAGAAAGAACTTGGCACGTTGGTCAAGAAGGTAGGCAGTTTGGTCACTCTGTTGCTTTAGCAGTAAATACAGATGAAAAATCTTTATACGAAAATTCTAAACAGGTTATTGTTGTTGGTGGTCCAAGTGCTGAATGGACACGAACATTTGAAACTATTAAACCCTCAAGTGTTACTATTGGTTTAATGATTTTCACTGACGAATTTAGTCCTACTATTGGTAATTTAACTTACGATAGTATACTGGACAACATGAAAAATAAAGACATTATTTTTAAATATTTTTCTAATCCATCAGTGTCTTTAGATGTTAAAATTCTTATATTAGAACCAGTAAGTGATTCTTCTACAAGACCAGAATTAGATTTTCCAAACCCTAAACCAACTTTTATAACGAAGAAAAGAATATCAAGAAATCAAGGCAAAGTTAATGATAATCAGACTCGGGTTATATTTAGTGGTATAAAGCAAGCTTTTAATGAAGTTTTCCCATACGATCCAACAAAACTACATAATAATATTCCTCCGCTATTGGGGTTATATGTTGATAATAGTAGATCGTTAGGTAGAAGATCTGTTGCCCCAGCTATTAATCAATTTATAGATTATTATGAGTCTTACAGTTTTGCAAGTGGACTAAAAGATTTTTATGGAAATCCAGCCTCTGGATCACTAGTGGAATATACACCGGGAGTTGGTGCGGCTGAAAATTGGATTACTATGAGTAATGACATACTAAATTATACTCTCAATATTCAACGGTTAGTTGCTGATGATCAAGTTAAATTTTTATCATCTGGAATTGGTGTAGATTATTTTAATCCAAATCTTGGTGAATTTAATTATCCCCCAGCAAGTGGTGGTAAAGTATTTGTTTTTGAAAAAGAAAGTGGCGTTTGGAGTCTAATTCAACAAATTGATTCTCCTTATCGGTCAATGAGTATTCCAGATAGATTCGGCCATGCCGTTGCTATTAGTGATAACACGGAAGTTATTGCTATTGGTTCCCCATACATAAACGAAGCTTGCCAAATTTATGAACATAAGCCAGAAGAAAAAACAAGACTATATAACAATGTAGAGTCTTGGGTTAGCAGAAAGAGTTCTATAGCCAGTGGCTTTGGTAGATACAAGAGCTTACTTGATCAGATTCAAGAGTTAAAACAAACCTATGGTATTCTTGAAGCCAGCAAGATGACTTACGCGCAGCTAAATGCTAATGAGCGCTATGAAATAAGAACTTATTATAATATTACTGAATATGAAAAAATCAAAACATATAGCTATTCAGATATTAATGTTTTAGGAACTTGGCAGTTTATTGCTGATAGATTCTTGCCAACTTCAAGATTGGGATACAGCGTTGCCGCAAATGAAGATGGTAGCATAGTAGCTTTCGGTGCCCCAACTGATAGTTTAAATCAGTGGGATGATGGTAACGTATACTATATCAACGGTGGATATAATGAACCATCCAACACTGATAATATTAATGGAAATATTAATTCTAGTTGGAAATCTAACACCAATGCTGGCGCTGTTAGAGTATTTGATTCTCGTAGATATTATCCACATAATAAAGTAGTAGAGTATACTAAGTTTGGAAACTTGGAAGAAAGTCTAAATCCTGACCAACCTCAAGATTATAACTACTTATCTGGAATATTTAGTAATTATAAACCCTTTGCAAAGACACAATTCTCTGAATTGGATATTCCACAAGATGCCGGTCTAGCATTTATTATTACTCCAGAAATTGATGCTCTTAGCGATGAAATTGTTGATAAAATTATAAAATGGTTATCTCTTGGAGATAGAAATCTAGTACTAGTTGGTAATGATCCAGTTTGGGAAACTAACGGGGCATACTCTGTTTCTAATGATATAATTAATAGACTTCTTGATAAATTAAATTCAAGAATGAGACTATATCCAGCAAGAAATATAAACGAAGCCTTGCTAGATTTGTCGTTCGATAGAGAAAATATTATACCATCATTTGTTCCAGATAATTCCACCTACACTTATATTAAACCATATTCATTAAAAGGTTATGGTGCTGCGGATATTAGAATACACTTTCCAAATTATTTTGCTAGCATGGCTTGTAATTCAAATGATGAGTATGGTGCATCAGTAAATTCTCAATGTCAATTACCGTTAATAGATAGCGGTGATTTAAGAGCGCAATGGTACGGTCAATGTACCCCATGTTTACCAGCCGTAGGAGAAATATCTTATTCAATAAATTGGCCATTAGTATTTAGCAGTTATACTCCTAAGTGCTGTGACCCAAATGAAATTTCTGTAACTAGATTTAATCTTAGTAATCAAGAGCCAAGACCTCTTCTAGCTGCGGCAGAATATACGGAACCAAGGACTGTAATATACCCAGCTATTCCGGCTGTTTCGTCTTTGATGCCAGTATATAAAAATGTTTTTAATACAACCGAAACATTTACTACGACATATAATTTTGACAAAGGCAATGAGGGGCAAAAAATTGAATTTATTTGGTCACCAGATAGCGGAAATTATACTCGCCTGAATATGAATTTGGGTGTTACAAATAATACAGGCAGATTTTATAAGCCAGAACAGCTATTTGATAGAGATTATTTACTACAAGCATCAGCTACTTCTAAAAACGAAATTCTTGAATCTAAATCAACTATATCAGATTTTTCAAATTACTGCTTAGAAACTAATTTTGGAACATCTACCTCCAAAGTAGTATTTATAGCTGGTACATTTACAGAAAATTACGATATATTATCCGCTGGTGATGGTGATGGTAATTTGAATTTTTATCTCAATATAGTATCTAAGTCAGAAAACGGCGAAGCAAGTATAGCACAACTTAATTCTTGGGCTGGAAGATCGTCATTCAAAGACGCATACCCAAAATCAGAACTTTATGCTGTATTTTACAATGGCTTAAATGATGTTTATGAAAATGTAGACAAGCTTGAAAATACTCACGATGTCTGTTGGGCAGCTAATCCTAAAAATCTACCAAGCTCAGAACAATTAAGTGATTTGGCAGCTTGGTTAAACACCGGAAATAAAAAACTAGTTATTACTTATGATGATACTGTTGCCCAAGCTAATTTAATAACACAGCTTTCTGTCAAGTTGGGACTAAATATCAAGCCCATATTCCTAAACGTGGACAATGAATACGCAAAAACATATTTAACTGAATTAGTATTTAATGTAGATAGTGATATTTCTCGTGGATTTGGTAGAAACACATCTATAATTTCTATGCCAATTAGCCGTGGTAATTATTTTATCCCAATGCTTGGTGACGGCGTTGTATGTTATTCTACTTCTCCCGTCTTAGATACACAGTATACTACCAATGGATATTGGCAAATGAAGAGTGGTGTGACTAAGGTTACGTTCCCAGTAGTTGCTGGGTCTGGATATAAGATTTTTATTGACACTATTGCTGAAGATAAATCTGAAACAGAACCATTGAGCGTTTACCTATCTAATGTTGTTCAAAATCCATCACTGCCAACACCCGGCAACATATCACCAAACTTCCAAATTAAAGATATTAATAACGATACAGATTTGCTATACGCATTAGAGCAAATGGATCTAGGATATTACAAATCAGTTGGTAACAGTGCGTTTGGCTCAATTAATACTAATACTATTGATGTTCAAACTAAGGGAGACGCTTCAGAGATATCGTTCTATATTCTAAGTCATTCACTATTATTAAATACTCCCACAGATAATTATGTCCCAAAGACAACAAGGCTAATTGGAATTTCTGGTGTTTCTATTCCAATTATAAAAAGAGTTACAACAAATACTTCAACAGAAGTAACGTCAGTATTTGATAGATATGAATATGTTATAACTAGAGAAGAAATTCCAGAAAGTACTGAAACTATTCCATCGCAAATAAAAGTAATAACTACGGATAATACAAAGTATTGCTTGGGTGCGGGATGCGAAAATATGGGTGGCCAACAAATTGCTGATGGTCCCGTAGTAGCAGCACAAGAAGTAGAAATCATAAGCTCATTTAATTCTGGCTATGCTAGATCAAGAATTACATTATTAAGTGATTCTAGTTTAGTGCAAGGTCCAATTATGTCAGATCAAAATGGTAGAATATCTCAAAATAGTATCAATTTCATTAGAAGTCTATATCCACCGGGAGCTTCAACTGATACAAATAGTGGTAGACAGTTCGATACTATGACAAAAATTGTTTCGCCAGAACGGGGTAGTCCACAAAAACTATATGCGATTACTGGCAATAGTGGCATTAATCAATTATTTGGTACAAGAACTCAACAGCCTTCACAGTTAAATTTGACAGAGTTTAGTGATAAAGAATCACAATATGATCCACAATATGTGGGTAGGCCAAAAGACCCGTGGCCAGATGGATCTAGTGGTGAAGTTATTGAAAAAATTAAGACTAGGGAAATTAATACATTCTTAGCCTTACAAAATACTTACGGAGCTACCACTAGATTCAGCGGTATTTTAGAAGGAATATTACACGAAGATGCTGGCTATAGAGGCGGTATGCCAACCGTGATGCAACAAACCGGATATGACTATATGGATTTTGAAAAATTCTCATATGGATATCCCGGTGATTTATTCGGTTACTCATTGAGTATGTATAAGAATAAGATTTTAACTGGATCACCATTTACTGCATTTTCTAAAGAGACTATTTATCCTTGGACATATTATGCTAGCGGTGGAGCAATTTCTGGAACAACAATTGGTTTTAATGGTGGCGCTGGATCAGCTTATGTATTTGAAAAAACATTTAATGGCTCAGGTTTCCGTGGAACAAAAACCCCTTGGGAATTTACCCACAAGCTTAGACCTTCTAGTATAAATATTGGTAGTGGAAATACTGGCTATCAAGTAATAGGAGATAAATTTGGTCAAAGCGTTGGAATGTATAGTGACTTTATAGCAATTGGCGCTCCCGGCCACGACTACGAAAATCTAGTAGTAATAAATTCTGGATCAATGAATAGCAAATTCTTTAGTAAAGATTTTGATATTAAAACACGTAGTATTTACGATCTAGGAAGTCAAAGCATGAGAAATAGCTTGGGAACTAGTGGAATTGTATCACTAAATAATGGAGCTATTTTTACTTACGAAAATAAAATTATCAATTGGCCCACTAGAAAACAAAACTGGACTCTTATTCAAAAATCTGTTGCTGACGGGTATTTTGCAAGATCTGGTATTAATAATTATTATGGTCACTGTATAAGTATTGATAAGGCAAACAGAACAGACTCCGACTACACAATAGCCGTTGGATCACCATTTCATCAATATGCAAAAAGTGGTAATCATATTTCTACGCAGCCCTTGGTAGATGCTGGGGCATCTTACGTCTTAGACGCTATGCTTAGAGATCAGCCAGCTTCTATTCCAAGCCCAAGTAGTTTTATAAATGCTAGGGTGTTTGGAGATACGCCAGCCAGTGGTCAACCGGTAATCAGTCTTAATTTTAAAAATAACAATGACAATAACTTGATTTACTATTCTGATGGAATTATCTATAGTAATAATCAAGGTGAAATTTTCCTAGAAGCTTCCGGTCAAGATCCAGCCGTAAAAGGTTTTATTCAGCATAGACCATACATTATGTCTGTAGATGGCCAATATGTCTATGGAACCCCCACAAACGAGGGGTTGAGGTTGAATATTACTGGCAAAGTTGATAATGATGTAAAAATGAATATGTATACTAATGTTGATGATTCTGCGTTCGTGTATAATACGATAGGAATGTACACTAGCTCTATAACGGGTTTTGCGTCGGGTATACCGTCTGGCTTGTATTTATTTACAGAATCGCCAAATCCAACGGTAATATCCAACTCTGGTTTGACACTGTTTGCCAGTGGGATAGGAAGAAATACTGACACACTTAATCTGCGTATCAGAGGAAAATAATGATAACAGTATACTATAAAAATAATCCGGCTTTAGCCTGTACTATAAGACCTACTCCGTTTGTGTCTATATCTTACACCGCCCAAAAGAATAAAATTGGAACTTTTGGTGGCACTTATGATATTACTTTGACAGGTACAATTATAGACAGCGAAGGTTCGCCAATAAATACTTCTAACGTCACTCTCGGTTCTGATTCCTTTGTCCGCAATTATGCTAGACCGGCTTCTCAAAATATCGGCCTTGATCAATCTTTAAGATCAATCTTAGAAAAACAAAACGCTTTAAGAGAACTGTTTTCTGTAGATGGTCAAAAAATGGAAATTGCGCCAATTTCCAATGATCCCGGTAATAGTGCTATTAATAGTAATGGACCAGACGAAGCAATTATTACTGTCTATCCAACAGTGCAATCGATTAATTTTGAAGAAGGTATTTATGTAAATACATGTAGATATACTATTACTTTGAAAGCGGATGTTTTATTGGATCAAGCCGGTAATGTTTTAATGGATGGGTCAATAGCTAACACATTCGCCAAAGATGCAACTGGAGGCGAATCACAATTCTACAATAATAATTCTAGAAATCAACAAGCAGATTTAATAAATACCCACGGTGGATTTATTGAAGATTTTACTGAAAGTTGGTCCATAGAGGTAGATGATCAAAACGCAATAACTAATACTATTAATGAAAATAATGGCATTGTTAGTCTTAAAAGTTATAGATTAACAAGAAATATTAGTGCTACAGGAAAAGTAACTTATTTTCCTTCTGGTAATACTACTGTTAGACATGAAGCTTGGGAGCAAGCCAAAAACTTTATCAAGAAAAAAGTTGCTATATCAAGCAATGGATTTGATGAGTATCCTAAATATGGCACAGATGGAGTATTTGGTAAAGACTTTCTTAATCTTTCTGGTGTATTCAATGGTTATAATCATTCCAGAACAGAAAATCTTGATCAAAGTAATGGCCAGTATAGTATAACAGATACTTGGTTAATATCTAGTGGCACTGCTTATGAAAACTATAATATGAATATCAGCAGTAGTCTTGATGGTCCATTTGTTCAAATATCAATACAAGGAACCATTAAAGGATTAAGCACTTTGCCAGTTGATAGCGTTTTGTATGGTGGTACTGCTACTGGTGGAACTACGGCTTATGCCAATGCTGTAAATAAATATCGTCAAGTTAGTAACAGTGGTAATTTTGGATTAACATGTCCGCTATACAAAAGAGTAAGCAATGCTATTTATCCAGTAATACCAAACGCTCAACCAAGAAGTCTTAGTTTAGGTCTTAATGAATTTACTGGTGAAATAACATACAATATTGAATATAATAATAGGCCGATGAATTTTCTATCTGGCGTATTATCAGAAAATATTTCGGTGAGTGATACTTATCCCGGCGACGTTTTTGCCATTATACCAGTTATTGGTAGACAAACTGGGCCGGTATTACAATACATTGGCGGCAGAACTGAATATCAAAGAAGCGTTGGCATAGAATTTACTGTTGGTTATTCAGACTTGCCGTATGGTAGAGATAGAACCAATTTTGTTTTATCAAAACCTAGCTTGAATGAGCCAATTAGAAGTCAAATAAACTCATTGATAACCGCAGTTAGTCCAGCAAACGAGCCGGGAGTTAGAAAATATTTTTTAAGCCCTCCATCAGAAAGCTGGAACCCCAAAGAGGGAAGGTATTCACTTAATCTTCAATGGACCTATGAACTGGATCATTAATAATGACACTATTTAGGCCACTTACTTATGAAGAAAAATATGGACCACAACCAGAGGCAACGTGGCAGTCTAGCAATTCTGTATTTATTTCTGGACAAGCTAATTTTGAAGACCCATCCCAAACAGAGAGTTATCTTAATGGAAAAGTTGTTTACACAACAGCAACTCCTTTATTAAATCGCAATGGATTAGATTTTACTGAAAACACCTATTTATCAAATGCAAGAGTATCAAGAGATTTTTCGATAAATGATTTTTCTATTTTTAATCCATATATTCACTACTCACCTAATCCAAAAGCTGGACAAGGCATGTTAGATAAAACTTCTGCTGCTTTTGAAATAAATACATCCGGTTTTTATGCTGTAGCTGTGTCAGGATTTAATATTTATAGCAAAGAATATAGAAAAATATCATGACTAATACAACACCAACATATGGTCGCCCCGCAGGAAATCATTCTATACAGCCAGCTTCTGGGTTTTATGGCTCTATTTGGCCTACCAGTGGCGCAATTCCACAAAGCTTTTCTGTTGGCGGCTGGACTTCTGAAAATTTAGGATATACTCAACAAACATTTCTTGGAGCATCTATAAGATCATTTAATTTAAATGGCGGGTTTGGTGATACTAGCTCTCAGTTATCAGTTGAACTAATCAACGATGAATATAATAAGTCTGATGGAAACCAAAAGGGTATGGGAGATGACGCTTATCATAATGGTCAATACGACACTTTCGCCCCACCGCCCGTAGGTTCTCCTGTATTTTTTAAGTTTGGATCAAACCTTGCCACAGTAGCAGAAGCATATAAAAAGACATTTGACGATCTATATAATACATCTACTTTTGGGGATTTTCCACAACCTAGCGTAGTTGGAACATACGACAAGTATAATTTTACACAACTAGAAGATGGTCAGTATGTAAATTTAGAACAAAATACTATTCTAGACAATAGTGCGTTTTTAAATAGTCCATACAGAGGAAAAAATCATTTAGTTTTTGGTGGAATATTACAGTCGTACATTCAAAACCGTGGCCCCGCTGGAAATCCGTTATACTCAGTTCAAGTAGTTGATCCAAGAGAGATACTAGCCAATACCACGTTAATATTGAATAATTATGCTGGTACTATCTTTAAAAATGCTAATATGTTTAATATCTATGGATTCTTGGAATATAACCCAACAGAAACATTTCAAGAACAATTAGATACATTTTATCCTAATAAAAGCGTTTTAACAAAAACAATTGTGGAAACAGGACCAGATAAAGGCTCATATTCTTATTCTGGATATGATTTGCGAGGTGTTGATGGGGTGGATGTATCAGGTAATGGAAATTTTAGTTTTGATCTTGGTATTGGTGGGGCGTCGTTTAATTTTTCTCAAGATTATCCTATCAAATTACCTATTACAGGAACAGGTTTTTCCAGAAGAAGCGAACAAGGTATTCCATATTATAGATTAAGACAAGGACTAAATTCTTTACTTGGTGTAGATGGTCTACTACCGCCAGAATATAAAAATGCTGGTTTTGGTAGCTATATTAACTTTCGCGGATTTAACTATGTTGTAGATCTTGATGGTTTAAAGGAAATTAAAGATTACTACTTCTTTGATTTTGATCAAATGAATCTTTTAGATTTATGTTTAGAAATTTGTGATATTACTAGTAGTGATTTATTTGTAACATTATTACCAGTAATAGATCACCCAGTATCTAAAAGATTCTATGACTATAATCAAGTTAAAATGGAAGAAAATAAACCTAAAGAAATTATTGCTGGAATTATTAGAGTTGATTCTATAGATAGATCAATACAACCAGAGTATGGAGCTATTAAGAAATATATTGATAGTTTATCTAGCAGTGGTATTTTTGTTGAAAATCAAGACGTTGGTTTTGAGCTATCCAATGTTACAACTGATAAGTTCATTGTTGGCGCTCAAGAAGTAGATATGTATTACTTCTCAGCAAATGCAGATAGAGATGAATTAGAAGTAAGAAAACAAAAAGCTGGAGGTTCCAATAAGTTAGACCAACTAGTTGGTGATCAGTGGAAACTAGAAACTTCTTTAGAACAGCAAATTTTACCATACTATGGACTACTTGGAAATCATAGCAATAGAGTAGTTACTATTCCTAGAGGCTTTGGGGCATATCAGCAAATTTTATTGGACTCAACTGGTTTAAACGCTAACGGTGTTGGGAATTACTATGTTGCAACAGAGATGGAATTAAGAGCATCACTTATTTCATATGAGAGGTGGTCGGATTTTCTTGGTTTCTACAATAATTTATACTTAGAAAGTTTAGAAAATGATGATGCTTATGAAAGCTCTGCTTTAAGACAAACTGTTGACCCAAATAATAATAACGGACAGCCAAATGTTGTAGCTAATCCTGTAGAAATATCTAATAACTATGGTGTAACAGTACCGAGATCAGTTTTTGATACAGATCAAGTAAATAAGTTCGGAGATGATGATTTACCATCAAGCCCATGTAATCCTCCATATGGATATCCGCTATATTATAAAAGGGCATCCAAGATTGGTATTCAAGCAATTTCCGGCGGCGGCGGGTTAGCACAGCTACAGTCCTCGTATAATTCAGTATTGACTAATTTAGCGGCATTGCAAAATGCTTCCGATGCTGATTTTGGCATTTTATTGAATTCACAGTGGACTGCTTTTCAAGAAGGTACTGGCCCCGGTGGAGTTCAAAACGATGAAGAACGTGCATACTATGATTGGGTAAAAAGTGTACTGGATAAAGCTGCCGGTGATCCAACTAAAATTAAAAAAGAAGATGTTATAGCTTTAATTGAGGGTACTTTAACTGGGCTTGGCAAAGCATTCAAAATTCTAAATAGATTAACTAAAAAAACTACAGAAAATTCTCGTAGGGTATATAATTTTGTAAAACAGGTTGCAGAAGAATGTCTTGGTAAAAAGTTCTTAGTTCGAATTCCTAAAGATGTTAATTTGTGGTATGCTTCTGGGATTCAATTAAAAAGTGGTATTGAAGTTAATGAATATGAATATGGGCCTTTTGGTTTTAGACCTAGAGGTATAAATTACGATCCACATTATGAATATAGTAAAATATTTAATGATTTAGTAAGTGATGAGCGCAGGATTATGGGCGGCATTATAGACAATAGCATCAAGTCTTTTTTAAATCCAGATGCTGATCGCGCTGTTACTTCTAAATTTAAAGGCGCTCTTAATGGTAATTGGAATCCCATCAGCGAAAAACATGAATTTAATTATACCCCAAGTAAAGATGGCGGGTTTATCAATTTTGATTTATTTGAAAACATATCTGATAATAAGCAGTTGGGTGTAAAGTGCGGAATTGTTCCTCAAGATAGCACAAATTTTATTAACGATAATAATCGCATGACAGCTTATGTTAGATTTGATAATAGTCAATATTTATCATTTGATGGTATTAGTCAAGATTCTTTTGTGCAACAAACGGTAGTTGCTGGAGATTATGTTCCAGATATTACATATGAATTAGATAATACTAGAGCTGATGATTTCATATCATTTCCAAATAACAAACTAGCAGAAAAAACACCGCTTCCAAAAACCGTAGCATTCGTGAAGTGTGATGTTGATGATAAATTATATTTGATCCCAAGGCATTCTGGTATTAGCGTAAACGTGTGCGGGCGAGAGGTTAAACAGGTTTCCAAAATCTCAAAACCAAATAAAATCTATGATTGCGCAACAAACACCTACAAGAATAGCTTTACTTATTATGAGGCTCTTTTTACTCCTCTTCCCACAGAAGGAGATCCTGTTCCGGTACTAGATTTTGAAAGATACTACGAACCAGAATTAAAGGGTAATATAATTGAAACTAGAGAAAAAAATCTAGGTACAGATTACGTTTATGCTCTCATTACGTTGCCAAACAGAATTATACCAACTAAAGATGCTAGATTTAGAGATGCTCAATTTCAAGAAATGAATGCTGATCGCTTTAAGCACCTATCGTCATTAGACGTTGTTAAAGGCTTACTAGGTTTTGATAAACCAACATTTAATGGAAAACCACCCAAAGTAATTGACGGGATAGATGTTGATGATTCAACAAAAAATATTGCACTATCTGCTAGTAACCAAGTAATGAAAAGTCTGGAATTTGCTCTACCTCAAAGAATTGGATATACTCAACCATCCCCTGTTTACCCGGACTTAGTAGCCTTACCATTAATGTCTAAAGAAAGATGCTATGGTCCTTGGGTTTCTTCTCAAACAGATTCCCAAGCTAAAATATATCAAAATATTACAGGTAAAGTGGAATTTTTTAAAGATGAGAATTTAGCCCCTTGGAATTACAATGGATACCAGCTTATGAATGCTGCGGGTGTTTTACAAGCAGAATTTTCTAATAGTTTATTACTACAAAGTGAGCGGGGTGGCTTTGTTGTACCATCTGCCCCCTTTGGAATTACTTTAGGAAAAGCATTATTAAATTCTGGCCCACTAGTAACTAATTTATCAGTAGACGTTTCTGACGCTGGAATTAAAACAACATGCAAGATGGATTTATATACAGCTAAGTTTGGTAAATTACAAAAACAAAAACAAGATCTTATTAGTAAAATTAGCAGAGAAAGACAAAAACTTCAAGACGAAAGAAACTCTCTTATTCGTAAAGGTCTTGGTAAAAATGCAACCAAGGCTAATTTTGTACAAATTTATCAAAATCTAGGTAGTGTAAAGGGGATGATAGCCAATGACGGTATTAACGATATATTTAACCAAAGTGATCCTAAAAATGTTACTGTTGTAAGTGTAAACTCTTTCAATAATGTAGGTCATAATGGAAGTACAACTTTCGGTAATATATATGGTGCCGCTAGCAATGAAATAAATTTTCAAACTTATACTACTGAAACATCAAATCAGTCATACTCAAGCCTAGCTGATATTGCTTCTACTTTTCCTAATCCTATAGATAGAGCTAGAGCGCTATACAGAACAGCCGGTCAGAGAATACAGGACACAAGCAGCGCAGTTACTAGAGATATATCTAGTCCTAGTGAAATGCCGCACATGATAGACAATACTGCGGCTCAAGATTTCTACACTAGTTATGATAATTTCGATCCCAAAGATTTAACCATTTCTTAATATAAGGACTCGACTATGGCTTTTTTTCAAGGAACGGTAAATGATGCTGGTAGAAAACATCACTTATTTACTACTATTAATCCAGATTTTGAAGCTGTTGGATTACCACAGTTTACATTAAACTCTATTTATCGTTATTCAAAAGATAATCATGAGGAAATAAAAGATGTAAAACTTAATTCTAGCGTTAAAGATTTCTTATTATCAGCATCTAATGCTAAAACTCAGGCAGAATTTGTTACTTCGTTTTTAGGGTTGATCGATGAAACTTATTATTACAATTTTGATCTCGCAACCACTAGCTGGGCTAAACAGACCCTAGACAAACAAGAAATGTTGGACTTGATCGAAAATTTTGAAATACTAAAAACAAGAGAAAACTATAATGACCGAGAAACGCTAGACACCGTGCGTGGAATACAAAATAGCGCATACAAATACCTTACTATAAAGTTAAACATTGTTACTAAAGTTGGTGAATATGATATACCAATTGAATTAAATTTACATTTTAAAGATGATGTGGATAAGCTTTCCGGCACCAGAGAAATAGCTCAAAAAACTTCTAATTTATTAGTAGGAGTTCCCAAGACCGCGACAGGGTTGGAGTGGGGATACAGTAATACAGTTGGTACAGAAGGGCAAGAAAATTCTGTTGGGGTATATGGATCTCCAATTGAGGGGGGTATTGATAATCCCAAGAACGGAGTTGCCGCCCCGTTAGATTTAAGACTAGATCATAATACCGGAAAATGGCAAGCCGGTACTCACCAAATACTAGCTAAATTAATAACCAATATAGATAAGCCAACTATTAAAAATGTTAGCATTCAGCCAACAGATATGGCTACCGACAAGAATTTTTATGATGCCGCTAGTGATTATTACATGGGTGGATTTACAACTGGCATGGCAATACCTTTATCTATTGAAAAAGGCAACCCACATTTATTTGGACCAAACTGTGTTAAATGTACGGGCGGTGAACAGAGAATAGAAAAAATTAGAGTTATTAATCGTGCGGCAAGAACTTTTAAAGCTGGTGCAACGGTATTATGTTCACAGATTAATGGGGAGTGGATTATTCAAGACTTTGGATTTAATCCAGAAGATGCTGCATCTAAAAATACGATTGGATCTTGGTCTTTTATTAAATTAATAGCAAATTCAGATGTGTATTTTAAAGATGATAGATTTATGTTTGATACAAAAACAACCAAGTATCACCCATCCATACTTCCAAATGCTTATGAAGGAAATATGAGGAAAAGATTTTATTCACATCTACTTGGTTTTGGTGGTGGAGATGGAAACGGTGTACCACCTGTTGACTCTCCAAATAAATCTGAATTATTTAAATCTTTCTTTACGCAAAGATCTAGTTTCTATAAATTATGTAACTACAATATATATCCGGCAATTTCTGGTAAACAAATAGACGAAAAACCAAAACAATATTTAATAAAATCAGAAGCAGATTCCTATGATTTTATACCTAGCAATGGTTATTTGATTTCTACAGCGTTTGATCAACTTGGACCACACATGGGTGGAAATTCTCCAGAAAATTTTATAGAACGAACTAATACTTCAAATATTCAAAAAGATGGCACAGGGAGACATGCAGCAGCTTTATTTCCTTTTTTTTGGGGTCCAGTATTTCCAGATGGGTATAGAGTATCAGATGTTTCAAGAATAGAAGGATATGGCGCTGACAAAGAAAATTTATTAGGTTTTAAGACCAATAACCTAAGATATTTTTCAACAGATGGAGAAGTTGATCCGTTTGCTCAATCTAGTGCATTTTTAGATGGTGGAGATTTATTCACTCTTGATAAAATTAATGCCAAGGAGATACCAGCAGAGGTTGCAGTATTAAGCTCCGGTAATCCCATAGAAGATATGCAATCTATTATGTCATATCTACCAGCGGAGAACTATGCAAAATTTATTAGCGATGTAGTTAAAAATACTGATGATAGATTTGCTTATTTGCTTGATTCAGAAGATAAAAATGTTTACAATATGACTCCTATTAGCCCAAATAAAATTCAATTTTCATGTTTACACGCAGATTTCGCTGGACATACCGATAAATATTCACTACATGCAAAGCTCAATGATAGAAAATTCTTTTTTAACACAAGAGCATTGCTAAAGGCTGATTACAAAGATGTGCCTCACTTTTGGGGTAAAATGTTTAACAGAAGTCCGCTAAGTGAGTTCTATAAAAATCCAGAATTTCCAACATGTAGCGCTTATGATCAAGCACAAAAAACATCGTATAATTTTTACAATGTTCCTTACGATTGTTACATTAAAAATACTCCAACGAATAAACCTCTTGGATCTCCTCGGTTATTTTTTACTCCAAATGAAGAAGCTTTTAATGGAGCAAATTTGGTGGGAGTGATTGCTGCTAAAAATAAATTCACCAAAACTGGTGGTGGGAAAATTAATTTTAGTATTGAACAAACATTTGGTGTTAGGGGTCTTCTAATTGGTGGTTTAGGTAGTATTGATGTTACAAATCTACCTCCCGGCTTTTTTGGCGGTGGCGGTACTTTTGTAAGTAAAACAGACTCTAACCAAAGACTAGAACCTTCTTGGGGTTCTTCAAATAGTGATAGATATGATACTTTTGGAACAGCGGCTTTGCATGTTAGGATCTTTGACTCTTGGCCTAACGAACAGACAGTTTATGATGCTAGATATTTTGCTGTTTTACATTTTAACCCCGGCGAATTATTTAGTTTGCCAGAATCTTCCGGTGTAGGCTTATCTCCAGAAGAGTTAACCAAAAAGTTTGGTGATAAATATACAAACTGGAGCAGCAGTGATCCAAACGCGCTCGCTCCTTCGGCTTTTAATTACAAAAGAGATATTGACCAAGAAAAACATAAAAATATTGATTTTAGAGTTCCTACCTATGCTTGGCCCAAATCTGGTGGTAATGATAATGTTCCGGTTGCTGTAGATGCAGATATAGATAAAAATACATTATTAAGACCATCTAGTGAATGGAGAATTAATCCTATTCGTAGAGGTCAATTACTAACAGGTGGTGGTTTTAGATATTTCAAAAATGTAATAGGTCTTTCATACACTGACTCTAAAATTATAAAAGCTGGCCTTGGGTTCGTTAATAATGAAATATATTCTGTCAACACTCCAAAAGGGATTGTTAGAATTAAAGTTACTACTAATTCCGAGGGTGCTATTACTGAATTTGAATTTGATACAGATGATGATAATAATGAAATGCGTGGCACTGACTTTTTACCAGCAGATTTTAGTATGGTTGAAAAAATTGACGGCGAAGAAATCACTGGCTATTTTCTTAAATTAAGTAATGCTCAACAGGCAGAAATCTTTTTTCCAAAAGGTAGACTTTATCAAATTGTCGCAAAAGATGAAGGTCCGCAAGAAAGATTAGATGGCGCTCAGAGACTAACATCAAGTAGTGGAGATGGTAAATCTTCAATAGAAACTACAATAACATCAAGCGTGGACTTAGCTGCTAATAAAGATGGAAAATATGATGCATTTTATTTTTTCCATAATGACATTACTTTTGCTCCAATGTTTTCACAGACAGATGAAACCGGGGCCGGTTACGAGCAGTACATTACAATGACAATAACCTAGTTTTCGTGTATTATTATATAGATTCCACAATATAGGGAGATTTTAATATGGCAGATATTAAATTTTATGCTAACATTTTAGCATCTACCGGCGGTACTGACGGCGAATTAATTAGTCACGCAGCAGGTTCCGGCCTTGGGTTTTATGGCAGCACTTTTGGTGTTTCTGTACCTGTTGGTTCGCAGCAAACTACAACATATGTCACAAACGCTCTTGGTACTAATCAAGGCTCAATCCTTCATAATACGGCTATGGCAACAGTTGGTAGTTCTTCGGTTAAGGGTACGGTAAAAGTTGACAGCGCAACTGCCATAAATTTGGACGTATTACCAAACTATCTATGCCCACTAAATATTAGATTTTCCCACTCATCGGCGGTAAAAGTTCAAAACTGCAAGCTTAGGATATTTGATAGAAATAATATTGCTAATCAAGCTAGCGGAGTATCAACTTATGTATTTGAGGCTCGTCACCCATCTACTCTTCAAGTACTGAATAGCCAACCTCTCGTAAATTTGTCTCACCGTGGCCGCACAGATAATTCGTGGTATGAATTTGATCCAGCCTTGGCTATGACAGACATGATATTTACATCATCTCCCGGTGCTAGTGGCAAGAATAGCGATGCGGGCGACGTTAATAACACCACCAAAGGTCATCTTACAACGGGCGGTCCTACCCATGAATCAACACGCCATGACTGGTATGTAGCACTAAGTTCAGAACCAGTAACAATTGGAAGTAAGACCCAATACGGCCTATATTTCACAGCAGAATATCTATAATATGACAGTTATTGAAATAACACTCAATATTACTAGACTTAGCGATCTTGTTTTAATTCGCTAAATAATAAAGGGGGGCGGTTTTGATACCACCCCCCAATTTATTTTAATCACAGGCCACGTAGGACCGCTCAATAGTTGAAATTGAACAGTCTACATCTATGCCCGTGAGGATGAACTACTGGTTGATAAGGATATCCCCAATATACTGTTGGATATACCGGTACAGGAACAACCTGCACTGGTACTGGAACAGTCACCACAAATGCTGGGGCATAATATACCATAACTTGCACTGGTTGTGGTTGTATAAAAATTGGCTGGGTTTGTACCGTAACGGGTACAAGAGTTTCATAACCGTAGCCAGTTGTTGCACACAAAGTAACCAATAATGCAAATATATACTTCATAATATCTCCTTATTATTCAGCCTGTTCAGTCTTAGGATTCCACTTTACCCAACCATTATCGGGTAGCCACTTTCCTTCGCCATCCTTGCGCTTTGGGAATAACCCGCCACCCTTCTTATTGACACCAAAAGATAGCCTAGCGGCACACTTTAGACTGCCACATCGAAGTTCAAAGTATTGGTTATCATCGACAGTTCGGACAACATACTTTACATCTTGATTGCCACACTTGCCACAAGTATCTTCCTCAAAAACTTCTTGAAATCTATTTATTTCTGTAAAAAGCTCCTTTGGAGATTCATTCTCTAATTCTGCCTTAATACGACCATTCTTTGTTGTATATGAAATTTTCATGAGTCACGCCACCCTTCTTGATAACCTGTTATAGATACTGGAATTGAACTTTTATCTCGCTGGTAATCATTGAGTCGATCAATAATATCACTAGCGACCTTTTTGCTAACCTTCCTGTGACTGTCCGCACCGAATTCTTTAAACAGCTTTTCACCATTGATATTAAGCTGCTTACATTTAATAGCGATGAAGTTTAATTGGGCATCGCTCATTCTGCTCTGCTCATTATACTCACCTTCACTAGCTGTTTTGTTATTAGAGATATCACGCACAATCTTCGCAGTATCCTTCTTAGTAAGTTCTTCTGCGGCAACACCCTTAATCTTTAGAGCCTTTCGCAAAGCTCTGGCTTCTGCTCTTGTGCTAGCAATCGCAACAGCAAACGCACAGAACATGTCATCGGTATTACCCTCCCAAGAATCTGCCACTTCTGCATATCTCATACCATTAGCAAATTCTACTGAGAACACTACGGTTGCTCGTCCATGATGATCTTCTCGCTGAACTGGAAACACCTGTGTTGGTCCACTGAAAACAATTGGACCCAGCACAAGCTCTGACACGCGCCTTAGACCAGCGACTAGAGGATGACCATCAATCAACTCTGATGGATCAAACAGCGTCATGGCATAATCGTGCCACTCTGACGAAAGCATTGATGGAACATCATTCATAATTATTTCCTTGCGGGATGTATCTGTATTAGAAGGAGTCTGCAACTCTACATTAATAAAAAGATCTTCTTCTGCGGTATTCATATTTCTATCTCAATATACCTTTCTGATTTACTTGGAAACGACTTCTCTATCTTACTCAACTGCTTCAAAATGTCAAGCCGTAATTTTTCTTTGCTTGCTAAACATACAGAATCTGACAGGTTCTTAATCCTAATTATGACCATACCCTTGTTTAGAATCAAACCCGTTTTATGAAAATCTGCCTTAATTTGTTTTTGCAGTTTTTCTTCTCCCCATATTGGAAGAAAGTGGGATGGCCCGTCTACCTCTATTATAGTCTTGAGTGCTGGGATGTACATGTCGATTTCTAGATTTTCATTGACTATCAAGCCCTTTTTATGATATTCTGCTCTATAACCAGCGTTGCTTAATTCTACTTGTAAAAATTTTTCTAATTTCGACCCTTCCTTACCAGCAAGCTGAATTGCTTTAATGGCAGCACTGAGCATATTGTCTTTCTCTACATCGGACATGTTGTGCCACCTAACTTGAGCCTGTTTTATTCTAGACTCATAAAGCTCTTCACTCATATTATCCCAATACTTTTTAAGACCAGAACTTATTTTTAATTTTTCGCCATGTGTTCTTTTTTTACCACTAGTCGGATGATTAGCTGTGCCATTATCAATAGCATTCTTTTGTGCTTCGCTTTTAGTTTTAAGCGCAACGCCATTCTTAACAAGAATACGTCTAATCTTATTAGGATATGTATTGCACAATTCTGCTATCTCGTATGTACTCTTATGATGATCTACATACATTTGTACGATTTTTGAATCGTCCATTGCTATTCTCCGATATAATTTGAGTTATGTTTTGGAAGTTTTCACAAACTCCAATAGTCTTCTTTCCAGTTATTCTAAAGATATTTTCAGCATCAGCCTCATTTCGACATATAACACTAATCCCCTTATTTAAAAGATTAATGATATCTATAGTATTTTTCCCTTCTTCCCAATTGTAATAATAGTATATATCAATATTATTTACGATACTTATAGCCATTAAGGCATTTCCAAGATTACTAACTACCAAAGCTCCATGAAAATTCCACAAATCGGTAGAATTAAATGTTCCACAATTAACTTGATATGGATTGTGAGCAACACCGTCATAGAAAATACTAGCGTCATCTATTTCTTTGTTTACTAATGCGCGATTGATCTCTTTGGCTATATATTCTAACTGTTCGTGATTACCAAGATTGTTGATGTATATTCCTAAATTCATTCTTGCTCTCCTGTTAAATCAGCCATAATCTTATAGCCATTATCTCTAACAAAATTCCAATATCTATTCATTCCAGCGTTAGCTTCTGCACTCCAAGATATAGCGGCGCTATCTTCACCATATTTTAGAGCAGTATCCGGCATCGACCCCCATAGTTTCATATTATCTTTTGGGTGTGGTGGAATATAAGTATTTAATCCGAAATATTTTTGTGCAACATAAGAAAGATGTGTATCCTCACCATAATTCATTGGATTCATTGATGGCATTTCAGCCCAGAATGCTCTTAGAACAGGCTTTGGAAAAAACCAAGACTGACAACCCATGTCTACTCTGGTGATTTCTTCGTTAGGATTGCACCACCCAACAGCCTTATAGCTCTGTGGGGCGGGATATGTTCTATCATGATCTTTATCAGATATAATACCTCTGGTGGATAAAATTCCATTCTGAGCATTAAATGTATTGACACAATTTTCTAACCATTGCTCACCGGGAATGGTATCGTCATCAATGATACAAACATATTCTGTTCTAGCATTTAGTGCTACAGAGAATCTTCCCCACGTTCCATAATTACCATTAGAAACAAAAGACTCGCAATTATTAATAACGCTTTCTGGATAACGATTTATATCATCAACAATATTAACCCACAGCATAACTGATTCTGGTTGAACAGTTTGCTTTATAATAGCCTCATATTGAGATTCTAAGGTGTACGGTCTTTTGTACCCGCTTAGTATAACTGTTATTCCCATTTTGTACCCCCTATAATATTCCCAAGTTTAACTACTAGTTCATTGCACGGTAGCTGTGATAATAATGATTTTGTTCTATGCAAACATGTATGCTTATTTCTTACTTGCTGCTTTACTTTTTCAAAAGTATCACACCCCTCAAAAATATTAGCTAAGATAGCAATCGTTGGATCATTATTAGAGTCCGGTTCATACTCGACCATATTACCACCAAGTATAGCATCAAAATAGCTTTGTGGAACAACTTTGCCAAACGGCTTAAAAATAATTTTATCATAGTTCTTATAAAAATTGGACATATATACTGCTGGTAGACAAATATCTACATCTTTTAACATCGACGATGTATTGGATAGATAGTGATAAGTTCCCTCCCTTTTAGTAACTTGAGACTTATTAGATATCACTATTGCTTTTTGTATCTGGTATTTTACTTCATTTGTCTTTGATAAAAATATATCTGCACCATGAGCAAGAACAAATACATTTATATTTTTTGTTACAATTTCGTGATTAGGATAGTTAATGAAAAATGTAGCTTTTTTTATATCATGAGACTTTAATACATTTTCAAGATTATCAACTTGTTCTTGATTAATACCGCTAATGTTTAAAACTAAGTGTATGTTGGTGTGTTCTGTTAAATAAGACATAATATCAGTTGATAGCTTGCCCCCATGAGTAATGAAAAAATCTGGATTAACAAGATCAAAATTATCATAAATACTCATATTATTAGATCTTATATCCGATGAACAGCCTTCTATTAAGTTTAAAACTGCATTAAAATACATCGGCTCTGTATGATATGTAGATGAATAATTATCCACTAGAAACTTCATTGTTACCTCGTTATAGAATGATAAGTTTTGATATTGTTGATTTTCTTAATGCTTTTACTATTTACTAAGCATTGTAGCTTGTGCTTTGTTTTGATTAACTCATTAAGTGCTTCAAATATGAATTTATTCTTGTAGTCGCCAGAAGATATTATGCGTCTAAAAGATTCTATAATTTCGCTATTATTAAAGAACACTATTTCTGACCATATTCTATATGCACCAAATGAAAAATATTGAACCTCATTCTTTTCGTCTAAGTTCAATCCAACCTCTAAATTAACGCAAGGATTAGATTCTGTAAAAACACAAGATTCAACATTATATATCATAGACAATAGCTCACCATTTAATAATAGATTTCCATCACATAGTAGCACTTTATTATTATTGGTATTATTCAAAGCCAGCCTAGCGGCCTCGCACGAATTTGAATTTTTAAACAGTTGATTCTCTACTAATCTAATATTTGTTTTGTTATACTTGGTTCTTACATATTTGCATATTTTCTCAGCATCAAATCCTACACACATAATAATTTCAAAATTGGTAAAACTCTGCTTAATAGCTTCTATTTGAATATCTATTAATTTTTTATTAGCTATTGTGACTAAAGACGTTGGCCCGTAAGACTTCATTCTGTAGCCGGGGGAATCGCAAAGTAAAATAATAGACACTAATTCAGCATTTTGAGATGCTGTCTTTTTACTAGCTTTTGGAGATGTTATACATTGATTTTTAATCATAATATATCTACATATGTATTTGACTCTATTGATTTTAATATCGCGCGTGCAATATTAATAGAATAATTGCTCTCGCCACTCATACCACTCTCTATCCTATAGACTATGTTGGATATAATCTTAGTATCACGAATATTAAACAGTGTAACTGGCTTTAAATCATTGTTAATGATATCATTAGCTTTAAACAGTTCGTTTATTATAGAAACGTTAGATATATCTAATACAACGTGGTAAGTTGCTCTAGATGATCCTAAAAAGTGATGTAAGAATTCATTTAAATCTATAGCGTCAGTTAAATTACACTTTAGCTTCATAAATACTTTAAGAATATTCTTTCTTACATTAGTAGATGCTTTACTAGAATGTACCAAAGAAATATTCAGTTTATCTTTGTAGTAATTTGATTTTGCTACTGTGTCTATTAAATTATTAGCATCTGATTCTTCTGTTAGGTCATCGCACACAATAACAACGTCAAAACTCACGGCAGACTCATGCTTAATTTTATCTAGATCTAATTTGCCATCATTCCACTTGGGGCTTCTGTAATAGTTACAAAAACGCTTAATTACATAGAATTCTTTTTCATCGTCATATGCCTCTATGACACCATCCCCAAATCCCTCTATTCTGTCAAAAGAACAACTAGTTTGAGTACTGCCTTCATAAATTGCACACTGGCAATTCTTACAATTAGTTTTTATTTCTTGGTCGTGAAGCTGTGATTTCATAATTTGTTCCTATTATATTTACGTTGTCTATATTGATATTGTGGGATTTTAAAAGATCAACTATATCTTTTGAGCTATATACAGATTTTTTAGTTGACATAATATCATTAAAGTTAAAACTAGATAGTTTGCCGTTGGTTATATTTCTTGATAATAAGCCTAGTTCTAGACCCCCAAGGATAAAAGAGCAACCCATTCTCATCTTTTTAACAATGGACTCCATAAACTGTGGCAGAAGGCTAGAGGGGATAGAGTCTATAGCATCAATAGCTATGATCTCTGTTAATGAGTTGTCTGGTAGACCACCTAGATCAACCTTCCCATAAACTATGGGGAACATACTATAACCTTCAATCATTTTCTCAACATTTTCCGTGATATGAATTTTCATTTTTTTGAAACCTCGTAAATGCTATTAAAAACTTCATTCCATTTTTGTACAAATTTTTCTTCAGAAAACTTTTCAAGAATAGTATTCCTAGCAGCAGTGCCAATGGCTTTTCTTTTTTCACTGTCTGATAGTAGTAATTTAATATATTCTTTCAATTCATTCTCGTCATTAGAAATAAATCCATTGTGTCCATTCTCTATAACTTCTGGAATCATACAGGTGGCGGTAGATACAATGGCGCACCCGCAAGACATAGCCTCTAATAAAGATGTTGGTATTGGGCTTAGTGTTGAGCTATTAAAATAAATCCCGCACGTATTATAGTCCATAACCAACTCTGCTGTTGACGCAGCAGCTACAGACAACCCACTAGTATCACCCACTAGCTTAGTATTTAAACCATCAGTTACTCTTTTCCAACCCTTATAATTTAAACAATAATCTCTATTTACAAAATCATTTGCCACAGTAAGAATTTCATTACTTCTTGGTATATTATAGGATCTAAAAGTATCAGCGTCTATACCATGATGAATAACGTGAGATGGAGCTTTAATGTCCCAAGCTTTTTGAGAATATTCTGATATAAAAATATTCATGTCTCCAACCATAGTTCTCATAGCTTCAATGTGTTTCTCAGGAATTGTTTGAGGGGTAGGCAATGTATGCTCAAGTACTACTATTGGTATTCCTAATCTCTCGTTAATTTGTTGTGCTGCTTGAAACTGCCAAAACTTACTTTGCACCAATATGAAATCATAATTTATGAATTCACAAAGTTCTCCCTCTGGTAGTATATAATAATTCTTTGGTGGCTTAATCTGGTCTTTATTCCACTTCTTCATTTTCTCTAGGTTAAAAGAATAGAAATTATGTCCAGTTTTAGCTAATTGACTTTCGTACCTTTCGTGCGTTGGAAAGGTTAGAATGTTATAAGTTTTTGTAGATGTCTCTGTGTTGCAGCGATTAATTATTTGTTTTACAGTATTAACCATTGAGTAAGCCCTTTATCAAATTGCCAACATTTTTATACGAAAATTTTTCAGACACCTTTGCTCCAACAGTCCTATCAATCTTAAATCTATTTTCATAATAGTATCTCATAGATTTCTTAAGTTCTGACTCACTTGGGGTAAACCACTCTTCTCTACCAGTAAATATATCCATAAATGCTGGATCAGAGTGATTACAAACCGAATAAATTCCATTAATAAGTTTTCCAGTATTAGGATCATTAGAGTCTATAAATTCTTTAGGACCGCCCTCGTTGCTACAGATAGGAGTCTTGCCATATCTCATAGCATCAAAAGCTGGTATCGACCATCCCTCACCGTGAGAAGGAGCAACAAAACAATCACATGAATTATGTAATACGTCTATAAGGCTATCATCTAAATTATCAGAGATAATTAATTCCTTATGATAACTCTCAATATCCTTATACATTCTAAGTTCTTTTTTGATATTAGTACATAGCTCTTCACAATACCTTGTTAGATCCGGCGGTGAAATACCATGTCTTTTTATTTTTAGTACTAATGAAACCGGTTCAAAACTAGCAAACTCGCTATGGAAAGACCTAACTATAGATTCAATATTCTTCCTGTCATTAAGTTCGCCTATGTAATAGAATTTAAAGCTATTCTTATCTGGGAATATAAATTTTTCTTGAGCGAAGCCCTTTGATAAATTAAAAGCATGATGAACAATGTTTATCTTTTTACCTAACCCATCATATTCTAGACTTGCCGCTAACCCTTTGTTTGGAACCCAAATTTCATCCATGTTCTGTAAACATACCATCCAAGGATTATGTAAAATAGAATTTGACTCAGCAACAAAATATGCTATATTTCTTTTAAACTTTTGAGTACCAACCATGTGGTGTGGCAAAACGTGCTGAATACAAACATCTATATTATTTAACGGCTTGTTTTCTAGTTCTAGAATTTTTGGATAGATTTTAGGATTATTATTAGTTAATTTGATATTTCTACAAGTAACATCAAGTCCAACGCTGTCCATAGCTAATATTAAATCCATAGCAGCCTTAGACCACCCGCTACCTTCTTTATAATGTCCTATATACAGAATTTTCATTTGATAAGCTCCGACCTTTTTTGTTCCCAATAATTTCTTCGGTTACATAGTGATAGCATATGATTGTATGCTATTTCAAAATTAAACGGAGTCCTAGCCATCTTTCCATCAAATGCTACTGAGCTTTCATTAAAATACATACCACCAGTAACAGATGTAGAACTCTGATACATTAAATCTCTAATTAGTCTTGCTTCCATAAAAGAATTTACTCTTTCCGGTTCGCACAAAACTTCAGTAATAAGCCATCTAGCTAGAGTCTCATGGCTAACGTTATCTGGCAATTTATCTGGTTTTTGCTGTGGCGGCTTAATTCTTGGAGGAGATTTCCAAGTCTTTTCTTCTGGCAAGATTTCTACACTATCAAAGTAATCTTCCCACGCCTTACCGCTCTTTTCCCACTGGTAATGCTCAAGAAATTTTTGCCTAGTATCAAATCCAACCTTACGCCTCATACTTGATGGTTGTTGGAAAAACTCAAAGAATTTCTGTGCTGCTAACTCATTGTCTGGAACTGCTCTTAAACATCCAGTTTCTAGTTCTTTGTATAGAGCCTTGGGTGTTAGTGGAACCCCGCCAAGATTTCTAATAACACTTTCCATAGCTGAATAATCAGTAGCCATTACTGGAACTCCACAAGCCGCTGCTTCTACTTGTGGTAATCCAAAGCCTTCGCAGTTAGCATACTGAACATAAAGATCGAACATATTGATTATATTCGAAAGTTCTTCATAGTCAACTCCGTGCTTTACGTTTGATAGTGTGGCCCCATATTTTCCAGTAAACGGTGACTGTGTAAATGCACCCCTAAATAATGATGGGAATGGCTTATTAGTCTGGCCGCAAATATATGTAAATAATACTTTAGATGATAATTGGTATTGTTGTAAAAGTTCTGGAATATCCCAGCCCAAGTCTGGATAGCTTGTATGACAATATAACATATATTCTGACTTATCTTCTACCTTGTCAAGTAGAAGTTTAAAAGCTTCAAATAAATCTGGATATAATTTGCGTCTTTGATTACGCATTACCGTACCAATAATCTTAACATTAGGATTTATACCATACGCTTTTCTAAGCTCTTCCCTATTTTCTACTGGTTTATATGCAGAGTGTGCGGATGGTGGAGATATACCTAAATACTTTATCTTATTTCCAGATTGTTCTTTAAGAACTTCGCCAGCCCATTCTGAGTATGTTAAGCAAGCATCTGCTGATTCATAAGTTGATATCCACTGTCTAGCCTGTGGTCTAGCATCAACAGTTGGCATAATGCACCACTTAAAAAATGGTCTATATGGAGATCTTTCAGCAAAATCCATCATCCAAAAATCTCTAATGTCACAAACAACGTCTGGCTTAAAATCAAGACATGTTGGCTCAAAAGCTAACTCACCAAACTGCGCCGTTGGCATAGATTGATATTGTTTATGTATTTCTTCTGGGGTATCCTTATTTGGAATTACTCCATAGAACTTCCAAGGAATTGACTTTGCCCTTGGATCATCCTGCTCACCATAAGAAGCCATTTCGGCTAACTCATATTTACCAGTGCTATGAAGATAGTTTAAAATTTCTCTTGTGTATGTAGCATAGCCTGTGTTTAGGAATGTTGCTTCACTACAAAACAGAATTCTTTTTTTTCTCATAAAATCTTAATCCTCAAATTCTTGGCTACAGAAATCGAATTCGTTTATTCTGAAAATGATACGCTGATCTTCCTTAGATATATTCTTTGCAGAAGCATGTACATTGAGCTTAGTACCCTTGATAGCATATTTTTCTAGAGTTTCAGCACCAGTATGCCAAGCTTCGCAATATAAATAAGTGGGAATTCTATTCTTTTCACCACTCTTGGTTCGTCTATAAGTGTAGACTACCATTGTAAATTCAGCAAGTGTGACCCCATCAATATCAGAAATTCTTGGGTCTTCAACCAAGTAGCCTGTAAAGCAACATATATTCATCTATAATCTCCTATCTTAGTATATTAGCAGTAACATTGAGAAAAAACACATCAAATTTCGTGGATTTGATTGATAATAAAAGAAGTTTCATGGTCTGCAACATTCCCACAGAATATTAAATTATTACCCTCATAAAGTATATACTTGTATTTATCTCTTGCTTTTGGAAATACAATTACGCTATCAAGAATACATGTATCATCCTCTATAGTCAAAAAGCACATAGTTTGCCCCTTTGACTCACCCTTGGTTATTGTATAATCGGCCACTCGTTGAACATTCGCTACAATGCACAAATCCTTACCCTTCTTACCATTAATAACATCTTTACAAGTAGTATTGGCAGCAGAAGTGTCTGAGGTTTCTACGCGAGTCATACTAACTGGACAACCTAAAAATTTAGCCTCTTGATCAATTATCCAGCTAGGATCGTCATCTAAATCATAAGGTGGACTAACCAATAACTGTATCTCATTTTCAATTACTTGTTTACGATCTACTTTGCTAGTACCGCCGCCCTCTTTCTTTGTAGGTGCCAAGTCTTTTAAGCAATCAATAAAGGATGACCACTTCCTTTCTGGATACTTTGTTTGAATCCAAGTTTTCTCAGCCTGAGTTAGCCCCTTGAATATATCATAATCATATAGAGCTTTATTTCTACTGATCTTTTCTGCAAAGTCTCTAAAGAATCCTATTGAAGCTAAAGCCTTAAAAGATGTTGAGCTAATATTGGGGCTAAGATATAATAGTATCTCAAGCCAATTAAATTTCGTGATAACTTTGTTTAAATCTTTTTCAGCCTGCTTAATTGCTTCAATCACAACGTCGCCAGTTTTACCAGTTAGTGACTTTATATCTTTAACACCAAAGTATATCTTCCCCTTATTGATATTAAACTTTATTTCATAGTTAGATAATGACGGTGTTTTTACCTGTATATCAAATAGCTTTGCCTCAGAAATAAGTTCGTAAACTTCTTGGTGAGGATCTTGCTTTTCGTTTGCGTAGAATAGATAAGATAAAAAGAACTCTAGAGTGTGATGCGCTTTATAGTATGCACTCCAATATGAACACACGGCATAAGATATACTGTGAGATTTATTAAAGGCATATCTAGCAGACTTCTCAATCCATCCGAAAATCTGTTCTGCTTCTTCTTTCGTTACCATTCCAACGCGCTGTGATCCCTCAATGAATGATTTCTTAACTTCATTCATGAGATCAGCTTTTTTCTTTCCAATGGCTTTACGAAGAACGTCAGCTTCTTGTAGATTGAAGCCAGCGACCTTTTGAGCTATACGCATGGACTGTTCTTGATAAACTAGAACCCCATAGGTTGGCTTTAAGATTTCTTCTAGAGACTCATGCAAATATACAACTTCTTCTCTGCCGTGCTTTCTATCAACATAATGCTGGGTCATAGACTTTCCATCAACGAAAGCCTTTAATGTTCCCGGCCTAATAATAGCAATAAGAGCAGATAGTTCTTCAATATTTGTTGGAGCAACCTTTTTAGCCCAAGCTTTACCAAGATTACTTTCTAGCTGAAAGACACCCTTGGTCTTGCCTTCTGCAAATAATTGCCAAGTCTTCTTATCGTTATAATTAATCATTTATTCCCTCGACAACAAATAATTTAATGCGTTTGTTATACCTTCAATATTATCACCTAATTTTCCTATACCAGTATTACATTTGTCACAAAGCCAACCCCTAAAAGTATCGTTAGAATGATTATGGTCTAAAACCCATTTATCTGTTACTTTATGACAACATTCACAAACTTCTGGTTTGTCCGGTGCGATTTTTCTCAATTCATTTCTAATTTTTGTATGTTCTTTTATACATTCTTTACACCTAGAATCTAGGTTATCTTTATAATGTATGTGTTTAGGAAATTCATCAAAAGATTTAGGAATATTACAATATATACAAGTTTTTGTATTATCAGTTGTGTCTATATCTTTATCTTGAATAAATTCTAGATAGATTTGATTATTTGACATACAAATTTCCATTAGCAAACGCCTTATCAAAAGTAATGTTCTGATACACAGACCTGTGTGTTTTCATTAGCTTGATAAATATATTAGCCTCGTCCTTAACGTCTTGTAGAGCGTCGTGAGCCTTGTCCTTACTAAGACCCATTCTATCTCGTAGTGAATCCATGCTGATTGACTTTACAGATGGATCACTCTCTGTCCACACGAAAACATTATCCATAATGTCTATCTTATAAACCTTGCTGAACAGTTTCTGGTGTTCACGCTCTTTATCCCAAGGCCCATATTCCTTACACAGTCTATTAACAATGTGCATATCGAATCCAAGAATATTAAAACCTACTGGAATTGGAGCAAAGAATGGATCACCCTTCCAATTGTATTGATCAACAAACTTAACAAACTTTGACCAAACAGACTTAATAGATGGTGCTTCTGCTAAACCTTCTCTGGTTTTCTTAGTAATCTTTAATGCTTCGTCTTGGATCGGGTCCAAGCCAGCAGCCACGGCGGCAGCATCATCAAATATAGGCTTGATCTCGCTATTAAACTGACCCTTAACTGCTAGACTTCTACCGTCTAGTGCTAAAGCTGCAATTTGTGTTGGCTGAGTTTTGTGCGGGTTGCGTGAGCCTGTTTCAAAGTCGAATATAATATAGTCTCTATTAGCCATGATTTCCTCTTTTAGTTTTGCGATAGTTTTTGAATATACATAATCTTATCTAACACGTTGACACCTAGAACATCAAACTTAACGTGACCAAGGGCTTCTAGGTCTGCCATTTCTAATCCCGCTATTTTCTCAGACGATTCACGCTGCTTAACCATAGGACAGACAGTATTTAATTTCTTAGCTGAAATAACTACTCCCGCCGCATGTTTACCTTGCGTTTTAAATGTTCCCTCAATCTTAATGGCTTGATCAAAATACTCAGCGTATTCTCCATCAAGCTTTCCATCTTCATTAATATGACAGAAATCTCTCAATTCGTTAGCATTATTAATTAATGCCCAACGTATAATGGATCGATCTTCATCGTCCATATCTGCAAGTTGATCTGAAATTTCTGCTTCGTTGGGGATACTCTTTGTGATAGCATTCATCTCGCCAAAAGAACACGCTTCATTTATGCGTAAAACCTCTTTTATGGCACTTCTTCCCTGTAGTCTACCGAATGTAATCATTTGACTAACGTGATCGCTACCATACTTATTCTTAAGATAAGCAATAACTTCATCACGCTTCTTACCGGGAACGTCCATATCAATATCTGGCAATGAAATATGATCCTCGCTATTTCGCCCAGCATTATAAAATCTAGCGAATAGTAGATCAAATTCTATTGGATCAATCTTTGTAATTCCAATAAGGTATGAGATTAGGCACCCCGCCGCTGAACCTCTACCGGGACCACACAACCAACCCTGACTTTCACAATAGTGTATAATGTCTCTAACAATGAGGAAATAACCGAATAGATTCGCACCTTTAATAATATCAAACTCCTCCTTGAATCTTTCTAGGTACTTCTCTTTATCTTCTGGTTTAGAAACCTTATCACCATCTATTAATATGTTCTTCCAGCCAACGCGACATAGTTCCTTTAGATAATCTTCTTCTGATTGATTATTTGGGCAAGCGAACTTTGGTAGATTGGGCTTGCTTAGAATATTGTAGCTCTCGCATTGGTTTATAATACTAGAAATATTATCTAGATCCTTAGATGATGTTGAGCTAATTGCTTGGTGAGCTTCTTCTTTTGACCAGACATTCTTATCGTCGTGAGTGAATTGATATTCTATATCTTTAGATAGATCACCATTACGTATTTGTTTCTGAACCTTTGGAAGTGTAGTCTTTAGTTCGGAACATAATAGTACGCGATGTAGTACAGCATCTTCTTTCTTAACATAATAACTAATTGGGAATAGAGGGGTATCATTAGTGACTTTAATAACATCGCCCCTGCTTATAACACTAGACCAGATGGTGCTAGATATATTACCGTCATCATCTATAGAAGATACTAATTGAATAAGATCGTGCCAGCCAGCACTATTCTTTGCGAATAAGGAGCAGTCATCAAACGAACAACCAATTATAGGCTTAATGCCATTCTTTTGACAAGCTTGATAAAAGGATACTGCTCCAGATATTGTTTTATAATCTGCAATACCGCAAGCAGTATATCCTTCTTCTTTACATTTTGCTGCAAGTTCGTCTGGCTTTGAAAAACCCTTCAAGAGACTATAGTGCGTGTAATTCCTTAATGGGCACCAATTCAACATATATTTTCCTTGTCAATTTCAATGTGTATGCTACTGCTATCAAACTATTATACCGTTAAGCCGATAACTTTACTTCAACTACCAGCTTTTACAAGCCCAATATCGAGCTTTATATTTAGGACCAGGATTATCACATTGCATTCTAGCTCTAAAACTTTTTCGTCGTTCTGGAATATCTTTCTTTATTGTCATATTTGGATCACCAAATCGAACAATAACGACATTGCCACTTTCGTTCTTAACATATACTGCAAACTTTTTTGGACCATTTGATGTTCTAAAGGGCTTATTCAGTGTTACTTTACGTCCTTGATATTCTGACGCATCAGATTCTTCCTCATATTTACCCGGCTCATAATACTTAACAAAGTCGTATACATTTTGCACATAGATTTCAGCTTTGGAAATCATATCTTTCGTCCAATCTTGAAATTCTACTGGTATCTGCATAGTTTTCAATCTAGCAACTACTTCCATGATCTGGTCGTGTATTTTCATTATTTGTTCAATAGCCATTTCACTATCACCGGACTGAGCTTTTTTCCAAGATTCTGGATCTGGTCTATCTTTATCTCCTCTTTTGGCTGGCTTATATTTTTTGCCTAATCGATCTTTCTTCTTTCGTATATTGTCCCATAGTCCCGGCTTTGCTTCAGCAACATCCCATTCTTCTGTTTCTTCACCAAAATCTTCATATTCTGCTTGTGTGGGAACGTAAAAATTGTCATCATTAATATCTTCTTCATAGCCATACAATTCTAATTGCATTTTAAAATCAGAAGCTTCTACAAAGTTGCAGTCGGCAGTTGCTTGACTTAAACACATAGCCAATCTTTGCTGGCTGTCTGGATAGTCTTTTGCCATAGCTTCATCGCTCATGCACTTAGCCATGAATTTATTCTTATCTTCGTCTTTATTTTCATATGGGGTATTCATTTTAGTTCTCCAAAATTAAATGTTTAGCTTGATTTAAAATATTATCTATACTTCCCGGTGGAATTTTATCCTTGAAATGTTCATAAGCCGATGTAACCATTTCATGATTTGGATCTCTTTTAAGTTCCAACCATCCCACGAAATAATTCCATATTCTATCTTCTAATATTAATGGGTACTTAACGCCGTTGGGGCGATTAAATCTATGTAACCATTTTAATTGCGGTATACATATTGCCTTACCGCCATTCTGTCTAAATTTTTCATGGATATAGCCCTCTTCTGCACCAAAACCCTTAAAATGAGGATTAAATCCCGGCCAGTTTTTTGTTTCGCAGGAAAAGAATCCTAATCCCATCATGGGTATTTCAAAGGGAAGGCCAGATTCATATCCAGCGACGTTCGTGTGCCATGTTCCATACATATCTCCACGCCACTCTGGAGCAAATTCTGTTGAATAATTCTGAAGGTCATCATAAATTAGTGGGCCTTGAATAATATCTTTACAGTCTTCATGCTTGGAATAGTATTCTAATAATTTTTCTAAACCACCATTTTCTATAAAAACGTGACAATCCATAGAGATAGTATATCTTCCAGTAGCATTAGTAAATATTTCATTTCTTACAGCAGTACTGGTTCTATCCTTATAAGGTATATATTTACCTTTACCACTAGTCCAGCCCTGCACTAAATTCTTAACATCATTACCATGAGGACCATCTGGATTATTATCAATGACCAAAATTTCATAATCAATATTCTTCAATATTGGTTGATACATGCGCAATGCTTGAACGCTAAAATACACGCCGTCATAATCATCATACGTCGCCATACCAATTGTTAATAATTTTTCCATTATATTTCCTTTAACCGGGAGCGGAATAAAAGCCTATATCAAACCCATCCCTGCTACACTTCTTGACGGTATTTGCCATACCCTCTTTTTTGAGATGGTTCTCTATATACATACACATGTTTTGATCAGTATTTGGCCAGTTGTTTTTATAAAAGTGGCATAATTTAGTACATTTCCAACTATCTCTGTTCTGGGATAGTGGTTTTGGCGTATTATTTGCCTTAATATCCTCAAATTTATTCTTAAGCATTTTTAAGAATCTAGCATGATCTGCTTTGTCGAAACACATAGAAAATGGCCCACCATCTTTTACGAAGAAAATCGACATAATAGTGTGATCGTACTGAGGAAATAATTTAGAAATAGCATAGTTATACAATAATAGCTGTGGGTCTGAACATAGTTTTTCATATGTCTTTTCTTCGCCAGTAGCCCAATCTAAACGTCTACCGGTTTTCCAATCGACCACTTCTATAGTGTCTTTAGATATTTCTGTAACTAGGTCTATAGTACCCTTAATAGCTAATTGACCCTTAATCTTTCTACCGTCTGGAAATTCATATTCATAATGCGCCCAATCTTCATCAATGGGTATATCAAAGTGCGGTTCTGGGGCGACCACATTTCTTTGTCGAGGATCAAATTGACCATGATTATATCTTAGAGTATCCCATACTAATCCCATGCAAGTATCTTTATCACCCTTGGTAAAAGGGTGTACCGATCCAGATGTATAAAAGTCATAGCTTTTACCCAACAAATCCACAACCACTTCATCCTTTAATAGTTCTGATTTTTTAATTTCTACTTCGCCCAAAGCATCGTCTTTAATATACAAATTATGTTTACGGGGGTTGTCTTGATGATACTTTTTAAAACCAGCCAGCGTTTCCATTACTTTGTGAACAATTGTCCCAAGCTCTGCCTTTTTCCCACTAGTTGATTGATGCCCAAGAACGTAAGTAATAAAGTATTGCATTTGGCAATACGAATAGTTATTATAGCTTGATGATCGTATGTAGGTAATTAACATATTTAACTCCAGAGTGATTTCAGTGATGCTAATTCGCTACACAGCTTTTCAATAGTATAGTCCGTATTGTCTATAACGGCATCGAAATTACTCCAATCAAAATTATTTTTATCTAATACAGTTTCGCATTCTACGTCGCTATTGTGTAAATTTCTAGCTAATCTAATAACTATGCCACCACTAGCTTTAATTGCTTCTACTTCGTTTGGAAATCTTACGTCTGGAATAATCGCTAGCTTAGAATTCTCGTAATTGATTTTATTAATAGTTGCGACTACCCAAGCATCAGTTCTAATTTTACGAACAACTTTTGTACCAAATTGTTCAAGAAATTCGCGGTTTGTCATGTATCCACCCTTCTTAGTTATAAAGGGCATGTTTTCCCATTTAATATTTGTCGGTTCATTCTTTTGCTCGTCT
>Ga0181356_1000033_pt1 | contig 49459 bp, 56 predicted proteins | sample Fa13VDMM110SN_FD_130104 | JGI IMG/M metagenome (GOLD analysis project Ga0181356, IMG submission 130104) | Freshwater viral communities from Lake Michigan, USA - Fa13.VD.MM110.S.N | ecosystem: Environmental > Aquatic > Freshwater > Lake | place: USA: Michigan | collected 2013-09-24 | reverse complement strand
GTGTGCGCCATTTACAATATCACCATATACTTCATCTGTACTGAAATGAAGTAATGTAGGAATTTTAGAATTTTCTTGTCTATAATTTTTAATTAGTTCTAATATTTTATGAACACCATTTATATTAGATTTAACAAAATCATCACTATTTGCTATGGAATTTCCAACATGAGTTTCAGCGGCTGTATTAATAATATAATCACAATCATAAAGAAATGTTAAATCATTAATATCACAATGAACAAAAGAAAAATTCTTGTGCTCTTGAAATTCTTTCAATAAGATCTTGTTGGCGGCATAAGTCATCTTATCCACGCCTTTAACATACCAGCCCTTTTCAAGGCATAAGCGTGTGATATACGAACCAATAAATCCTAAACATCCAGTAACATATACAATTTTCATAAAAAATCTTTAAAATAAGTATTTAATAATTCAATTCTTCTAGTATTTGATACGCCTGTTAAATGAACTAAGAAAGAATCTTGTGTCCAAGGACCTTTTGGTTCAGGTCTTGTTTCCCATCCATTTGCGTATTGTGTTTTTGTTGGTGTAGAACCTAGATATTTGTAATCTAATACTCTAATACCATTATGCAAATGTTTATAATGAATAATATTTAAAACTTCTTGTTCTGAATTAAATCCTGGACCATATGTGTAAAATAATTCAATTAGTTTATTTAGTTCTGAAGTTCTTTGAATTATAAAATTTCCAGTACTAAAACTGTGATGACCAGCCCAATCATAGGAAGCTGCAAAGGACACAGAATTATCGACAAAATCTTCTAATTTATACGAATAATTTGTTATCAATGAATCTGCATCTATCCACATTACAGCATCATAATTATGCAACATTTCAAAAGATCTTATAAATCTCAATTGACCTATTTTATCGTTTGAAAATTTACCATGTCTATCTGACCCAAAAGATCTTAATGCCATTAAATCATAATTATTATGTTTGGCATATCTGAGTTTTGAAGAAAGAGTCATATCAAAAACATCTTTCATATATGCATCTTGGCAACCATTGGGTTTAAACGTATCAGTATATCCTGTTAACACTAAAACTCTTTTATTGCTCATTATATTTTTTCTCCAATAAAATATTCCAAAACAGTTTCTATGTAATCCAGCTGAACATCGCTAATTACTGGACTTGTACCCAAGAAGAAAGTATCTGTTGTAACCTTTCTTGCGTTTGGGTAATTATGTATAACATCAAAATCATTCATCAGTCCAGAATATGCTGGTTGGAGCATGATATTTCCGGCAAAATATGGCCTGGTTTGAATCTTATTTTCCTCAAAGTAATTTACGATATCCTTTCTTCTGAAAGGAGCATCATCCCGGATCGTAATCGCAAAGGCAAACCAGCTAGGATCTGAGTTCTCTGTAGCCTTTGGCAGAATAAGCATATCTTCATACTTTGAGAAGATCTTATGTAGTCTTGCGTGATTGTGCTTTCTCTTTTGAATGATCTGCGGAAGCTTCTTGAGCTGAACTAGACCCATGGCAGCTTGCTGCTCAGTTGGCTTTAGATTATATCCAATCTCATCATAGACATACTTGTGGTCAAAGATTTCATCTGGAAGGGCAGGAAGCCAATTAGAGAATCGCTTCTTGCAGGAGCCGTTCTTGAGGAGATTAGCCTTCTTGCCGACGCAATAGCATCCTCTACCCCACTCACGGAAGCTTCTGGTAACAATCTCTTGCTGGTGAGTGTTGCAGGCCACGAATCCTCCTTCACCCATGGTAATATGATGAGCCGGATAGAAAGAGCAGCTAGCAAGTTCGCCAAAAGAGCCAAGAGGTTTGTTCTTATAAGTAGAACCAAGAGCATCGCAGCAGTCTTCTAGAAGTATTAGATCATACTTCTTTACGATATCCATCAGTCTATCCATGTTGGGAGGATTGCCTAAAACATGGGCAAAAGTGATGATTTTGCAGCCTTGCTTGGCCTTTTCCTCTACCTGATCCAGGTTTAGGTTCAATGTATCAAGATCAATATCAACAAACACAGGCTCAAACCCTACCTGAAAGATAGGATTGATGGTTGTCGGAAACCCAGCGATTGGTGTAATTACCTTGGTTCCCTTTGGGAAATTGTAGAGTCTCTTGGATGTCATGGCAGACATCATGATGAGATTTGAGCTACTGCCGCTGTTGGTAAGAATTCCATACTCTTTACCCATCAGTCTAGGAAAGAGCTGTTCGAAGCGAATTCCACTTTCGCCAAGTGCAAGCCAACCATTTAACAACGATTTGGTACATTCGACGTATTCTTCTGCTGTAAAATAAGACCCGGCATACTGTACCCAGTCTTGACCAGCTACCCATATCTTACTCTGGATCTTTTCGTTGATGTATTCTTCGATAGATTTTAAAATGTGTTCCATATTAATTAATTCAAAGTGATGAATATTTTTTAATTTCTTTTTCTACTCTTTTTGAAAAGTTAAATGCATACTTCTTTGCTTCTTCAAAATTTTTCTCTATTGATTCTTTTTTATCTGAATAATATTCTTCAAGATTTATTGCATTCAATTGACTCAAAAAGTCATTTTCATTGTTTATAAAAATAAATCCATTAATATCAAAATATTCCTCTATGTTTGGACATCCCCAATATATGGGTATGGTTCTAGTCAAAAGACAATCTATGAGCTTTTCACTAAAATAATTCCTTTCCTGTGAATTTTCAATTATAACAGAAAACTTTGATCTGAAGATATTAAGTTTATCATTATTTGGTAATACACCGTCATTTTCTATGGCAGTAAAATTTTTAAACACATTACTATAATAAAATAGTGACGGATGGTTCAATTTAACTTTAAGAGGCCATATGGTTTCTCTAAAGGCATAACCAGGAACAATATTAATCATGGCGTTTGTTTTATTGCTCTTTAAAAAGCTTACAGAATTTTCTTTGATTAGATCAAATTCAGTAAAGTTTTCATCGACTTCTCCCAAATAAACAGGGCCAGAGTTTTTCTTATTTAACCATGTTGTTCCATAGACAAATTTTTTAGCATTTGGCAATTGATCCAAGACTTCTTGTGTAGAGGTTAAGATCAAATCATAATATTTTCCAAAACCCAAAACTATATCTTGTTTTTCTTTCATTATACAAACTTTTGGTTCGTTGCAATCTATAAAAACTTTAAAGTTTGTATTATTAATATCATATCCATTTTGGATGGCTATAGTTCGTGGTGGTTTTTGTAATCTGTGCTGTGGATCAGCATTTTTAAGAAATCTGGTGACATGAATTTCTATCTGTTTACTAAAATCCATTAGATTTGGATCTAGTAAGTAATCTGCATTAAAAATAATTGGTTTCATATAAATTTAATTATTTGATCGTATAAAAAATCATCAGCAATAGGATGATCGTGTTCTCTTTCGAAATTATCAACTACTGCATGTATTCTTGAATGGTAATAGTCTTCAGTTAACATAGAAAAATCTATCTTATCTTCCAATAAGATTATACCGTCTTTGTTAAATAAGTCAAATATTTCTGGAGAACCATGATAAATCGGGATTGTTCCGGTGGCAAAGCAATCCATTATTTTTTCTGTGTAATAGTTACTATACTTACCATTTTCAACAACAAAGGAAAAACAATAGTCTGCTAATGCAGTTTCTTTATGCTCAATATATTTTATACTCTTTCCATATAAATCAACAGGTAGTTTTTCCTTTTTAAAAAATCCCATCAAACTATTTCTAAATTTATGTCCAGAAGTTTTATTTTTTCCAGAACATAACATAGAAGTTAATTTAGTTTTATAATTTATCTTTTTTAGTCTTATCCAGCTTTTATTTGATGCTGGTGGGCAATATTCAAAAATAGGATCGATTTGTAATATACTTTTATCGTGAGTGAAAATCTTTATATACTTATCTTTAAAAGAATTTAAATTATTCAATATATCAGAATAAATATTGAAATATATTTCTTTTGACTCACAAAGCCACAGAAATTTTTTGGCATTTATTTTTTCTATGTCCTTAATGTTATATGAAGGCTCAAAGCATACCAGTATTGGGCAATTTGCGTTATGCTCCCATACAAAGTTCTTTGGCTTATGCCCATGACACGATGATAAATCGTGTGAAAACGGCGATCCGATGGATCCTATTCTCATCTTAGATCTTTGCATAGAATGCATCGCCCCATGTCCAACCAGCCCAATTAGTCTCAATTCTCTTGAAACCAAACTGTGCTAGATAATTGTCTATTTGGCTTACATCTGGGCATCCTTTGTAGACCTCTGCTCTATTAACTTCGCATAGAATGTAATCAATAGACTCTAGAGTTTTACTAGCTCCTCTTAGAACCTCAAGTTCATAACCTTGGACATCCAACATCATCAAATTGTATTTTGATTCCTTTAAATACTCATCTAATGTAACAATATCAACATACTCTACATCATTAAATTTAATAGATGGATACTGTTGTAGATGAATACCAGGTTCAAGCAGAGAGCTTGACTGAGATTGATTATCTCTTTCCTTATACATCTTGACTGCCTTTTGTGAAGTTGCTCCTAAAGCAATATTCTCGGCAATCATTCCGGGCTTCAGTTTCTTGATAAGTTGTTCGTAAACATCCTTTTGTGGTTCGAACAACAAAACATTACTACTAAGAGTAGAAATGTACTCTAATTCACCGCCAGTGTGTGCTCCTACTTGCACTACTCCGGTTATTGGCTTTGTTATGTGGTTTGAAATTTCTATTAGCATTAGATTAGAACCATTTCTTTTCTATAGATTTGTTGCCAGTTTTTAGGACCGTTATTAAACCACTTACTTGGTGCAATGATTTGTTTGTCCAAATTTTCATTGAGCCAAGATCCCCACCAAGAAAAACTGCTATTGCAAATAATGTTATCATCGCACATGGACATCAAACACATATCCATCTCTTCATTATTGTTCATAATGATATTTGGTATATGTTTAAAATTTTCAGTACACCATTTCTTATCGTCGGTGAATATTACGCAAAAAGAATCTTTGCCAATTTTGTCCAAAGCATTAGTATAATACTTTAAATCTGCTAACACAAATGCATCAGGAATATTGAGATAATCTCCTCTACGAACATGAATTGATACAAGTTTCTTTCCTATTTTTTCTTTAAATTCTTTTACGAACTTATAGCATTTCTCTTGTGTTTCATCTTTAAATGTGAAGATCTTTCTTAAATGTGTTTCCTGTTCATTGGCATATCGTTCATTTTGAAAGTAACCGATAAAGTCTGTACCATCCGGTACAGTAGTAGTATCGAAATATCCAAAATCATTCTTTTCAATAGCCATATTTTTCTGAATGACTTTATCGGAGTTTTTTGCATCCAATTTAAAAATAGATGCTATCTGCGGATTCTTGGAATGATCGAAGCCAATTTCAAATCCAGTTTTCTTTCCTGCATTATACAAGAAAGAGTATTGAAACATTTGATTTCCTAGTCTGCCATACTTGCCCAGAAGTTTAAAAGTTAACATTACGATTCTCCAATGGCTTGTCGGTTAGGTATTGCCACTTGTTCAAGCCAGCTGCTTCATCGCTTTGATAAAAGAATGGCTTGTTCGGAGTAATTACCGTGGCTTTTTCCTGGAGCGAAGCAGTTGCAATGTCAATAGGCTTCTTGAATCTATGAACGATTGTTCTACCAAACGACAGAACATCGTTTCTGTAGTCCTCTGATAGGTAGAGAACCGCATGAAGGGCCAAAACCCCACCTATCTTGAGGTAATCGTCGGTGTATCTACGAGTAATATAGTGACGATTGCCAGTAGAAACTCCAAGATATACAGCATCCGCTTCGTCCGGAATCTGAATCATAGGACGAAAATCTTCTGAAACTCCAACATCATCTTCAAAAATAATGAATGGAGTATTGATCTCTTTGTTTCCAAGAATCTTGAACATTGACTCGGCCACGCCGACATAATGCTTTTCAGATTCTGGAGTTCCTAGAGGAGCAGGACGCACTTCTGCATCTACTCTATGATGATTTTTAAAACCAAGACCATCAAGCAATGCTTGCATTCTATCTCGGTTCTTAGTATTTGATTCTAGATTAATCCAATACGCTGGTATGTCACGAAGATCTATGTTCATAATTAATAAATTTGTTAGAGTATTCTAAAAGTTCCTGAGAATTTGTCAAGATAAAATCGAAGCGAGATTCGACTTCTACCAAGTTCTGTAATGCAAATTCGGTCATCACAGGATCGTCTATAAAGGCCAGAGTAGTCTTAGACTTATCCTTGCTATACAAGAATACAGCTTCGTCTATTCCTCTGCCCCAGTAGACTTCTACTGGCTTGGTAACATTTCTCTTGTTTAAAAACTTGTAAACGGCCTCTTTTATATCAAGAGGCATATAATCTTCATTGCAAATATACATTATTTTTTACCAATATGATATTTTTGAATTAAGGTCCAATCTTTCTTTTCCGAATGGGGAAGAATCTTGATTTGATTGATTCCCAACTGGGGTTCCTTATATCTATTCGCATCTACTGGAAGTATCAAGCCCCATTCAGTCAAAAGTTTCACGATTACGTTCCTACGACCCAGATCGTTTTCATCCATATCGCTCTTAAGTCCATCAAGAACGAACATCTCCTTGAAATGCATAATGGCATATCTGCCTCTCTTGTGCAGAATATGGCACGACTGGTATAACTTCTTTTCTTGTTTGGAAGAAACTCCAATACGAGTAAGAGTTTCCTTTACCTTCAGAAAGTCTTGCTCAGACTTTAGTTTAACCTCTACACCCAAACCTTGAAAAATATCCTCATCAATTGTACTCATAATATCTCCATACAAGGATATTTATTAAATTTTGAATGTTTGGATATGCTTTAGGATTTCCTGCTTTTGGTCTTCAGTCAGAAGCTTTTCGTACTCCAAAGCTTTACGGTAAGAGACATCGTAATACTTGATGATGGCATCAATTACATCACTTTTGTCCTTCTTGACCCATCCGCTGAACCGCTTTCGCTTACGAATAGACCCCTTGAGGTAGTCGTACTGCATTCTCTTATCTAGGAACGGGTACTTGTTCATCTCGTTGGCATAGGCCACAGTATCCATGAAGTAGGATAGAGACTTGTTAACAATAAAAGGAACATAGTCCTTGCCGTTTGGGTCAAGGACATCTTCCTTTGTATAGTTGATGGATTCAAGTACCTTACTTAGATTCATTGCTTGATTCCCTTGAACTCGCAATTCATTAGAATCTCCACCATCATGGCGGTCATGTTGATCTCATGGTCCGCAACGAAAGCAGCCTTGTACTGGTACTCTGCAATGATCGTGATGGCCTGTGGAATGCTGGTAGGAACAAGCATGTCAGATAGATTGTCGTAGACCTTACGGAAGATATCCGTACTGTTATCCATGTTCTTAACAATCCACTCACGAACTCCCTTGAAATCCTTCTTGGACATACACGCAATCAGCTTGGCAACATCGATATCCTTGACATCGGATAGAACACCAACATCGATCTCGCCAGAGACAGAGTATCGCTGAAGTTCATTCAGAACTCGTCGGAAGTCTGGGAAGTGCTTGACTACGAGTTGCTGAACGGACCTTTCACTGTACTTAATCTTCTCTGTATCAAGAATCTTGCATGTACGCTTGTACATTTCATTGGCAAGTTTTGGACTTTCATCTCTTCCCATGCTGTTGAAATTAATTTCAGTGCAACGAGAGTGCAGAGGTTCAATGATTCGATACTTCCAGTTGCATGTCATGATGAATCGGCAGTTGGCTGCAAACTCCTCAATGGCCCCACGCAAGGCAGGCTGAATACTCTGGGCATTGCTATAATCAAACTCGTCCAGAATCACTACCTTCTTAGAATCAGTCAGAGATACCGTGCTGGCAAAGCTACGGATCTTGGTCCGGAGCGTATCGATGTTGCCATCCTCTGAGCAGTTGATGAGGATATAGTCGCATCCTAGATCTTTGCAGAGAGCCTTAGCAACTGTGGTCTTACCACAACCAGGGTTACCAACAAACATCATGTTCTGCAACTCACCGCTCTTGATCATCTGACTAAAGGTTGACTTTAGTTCCGTTGTCAAGATGCAATCAGATAGCGTCTGGGGTCGATACTTTTCGACCCACAGGTATTGATCAGCGTTCATATTACTCTCCAGTCTTGCTACCAGATTCCAGAGCAATCCAATAGGTGAGGTTTAGATTCTTTGAAGTGAACTTAGTAATGACCTTGCTACCGACTTGAACATCGTAGCTGCCAGGAATTAGCTTAAGGTTTTCCATCTTCAGACGGAACTCAAAGTCATCGCTGTAGTCCGAATCTAGGCAGTCTTCAGTAGAACCAAGGCTGATCGAATAGCTATTGGTTGTATTGTCCTTGCTGTCGCAGACCTTGGCAAAGACTTCTCCATCCTCAGCATAGATCGACATGTCAGATACCTGAAGAACGCTAGATGCCTTCTGTAGTTCCTGAAGCTTCTTTTCCGTCAGAGGGAACTGAAGGACTGCTGCTGGCATGTTGAGTGCCTTCGGTGGTAGGCTAGTGATGAGCTTTGGCTCACAATAGAAATACTTGACCGATGAGCCAGCCTCATTAGAGATTTCCATGTACTTGTCATGGAACTCTAGTTCTGGCTGCTCAAACAGCGTGATGATTCCAAGAAACTGGGATAGATCCCAGATACCAAATTCCTGTTCAAATGTCTCCTCTACCATGGCTTCTGCCACGATATTCTTGTAGGAGGACATCGTAACAAGCTTGTTTCCTGGACGAATCAACAGATTGCTGTTGATGACCGAGAAGTTCTTCAGAATCTGGATCGTTGGCTTGCTGAGAGTTAGTTTAGTTGTAGTTTTCATAATATAAAATTCACCTTTCAATCAGGTATTGTCCTGCAAATAGTCATAAAAGTCAAGGCTTCCGTCACGCAAATTGTGCATTAATTTCTTCGTGACATGACGTATATCACGAAGTTTTTTCTTTCTAAAGAATCTTGCGAGTTTTCTGGCCCGAATGATTTTCCAAAGTGGATCTTTTTTCATAGAATACCTACCCAAGAATACGAGTTGTTGTCATAGACATATTCATACAACATACCAACAGTTGTATTAAACCATCTCTGACCAACAACTGGTTCGTAAGGGGCAGAGGCTCCCACATGAACTCCTGCGGAGTTCAGGAGTCTCCAACCCCTTGTTTCACCGTGCTCAGGGGAGAAACCGCTTATTTCTGCGGAGGCATAAAAATACTTGCCTTCTTTCTCTACAATATCCCCTTCGCCGTATACCTTGAGTGTACCGTCTGGATTCGAAATCTTAAATTTTCCAACATAATTAAGTGTCATATTTGCACCAATCTGCTGAAATTATTCTTCTTATCAAGAGTAACCGTACTCTTGAACTTATCATGGAGTTGATCTGTCTTGTGGCTGATTACAAAGACATTGCAACCCTTCTTTAGGTTGTTTAGCAGCTTCATGAGTTCGTCTGTTCCGATAGAATCCAGCGACGAGTCAAATACTTCGTCAAGGATGAGTAGGTTGCAGTGAAGACTGTTCTTCATTCTTGCAACTTCCCGCCAAGCCAGGAGTAGAGAAATGTCGATTCTCATCTTTTCTCCTTCGCTGAAACTCAGATACGAAAACTCGTCACGATGCCGACTTTCAATCTTTTCATTGAACTGCTCATCAAGATTGAACTTCACGAAGAATCCCATGTTACTGAGATTCTTATTCACTAACTTATTTATAATGGGAAGATAGTGATTGACAATCTTGCCCTTTATACCCCCATCCTTCAATAGATCCACAACAATTTCGTGATCATTTTGTTGTTTTTCGAGTGAAGATAGAGCATTTTCTTTACTCTTTCTTTCATTTTTGGCGGATTCAAGCTGAATCTTTACTTCATTGATTTGAGATTCGCTGATAGAGTTTCTATCCTGCTCATAGCCAGCCTTGACCTTTTCTAGATTGGCCATTTCTCGCTCATTAGACTTGACCTCACGGACAAGCTCCTTGATCTGCTCCTCTGTGGCCTTCTTCTCCTTGAGGGTCGTACCGTACCAGCTAATGGCGTTTATAAGCTCTTCGACATTGGTGGCCAGCTTTGATAGCCTAGCCTTCTTAGTGTCTGTAATCTGACACTTATGGCTCTTATCGATGGCCTGCTTACATGTAGGACAAGACTCGTTGGAATTAAAGAATTCCAGCTCTTCATTTATCGTATTTATATTTACTGTAAGATCGGCCTTCTTTTCTCTCAGTTCGGCCAGATCTTCGTCCGTAACAGTGTACTGTTCTAGTTTCTTGCCCTCTTGGAGGATTTGCTTGTTTAGAAGCTTAATCTTTGCTCTAGAGTCTTCAATCTCCTGAACCGTTTCTTTAATCTTAGTATCCAGTACTTCAATGTTTTTTTCAAAGTTTGACTGCAAATTTTTGAGCGTATTTTCATACAGTTTTATCTTTTCGTCCGTAACTTTAAGGTCAATCTTGATACTTTTGATGTTCTCCCGTATCTGAGAAAGCTTGCCCTTCAGAATCAAGTTCATTGAAGAAAAGACATCAATATCTAGGATGGTTTCGATGACTTGGCGACGATCCGATGGAGGCAATTCCATGAAAGGGACAAAGGATGACTTACCAAGAATGATGACTTGCATGAAGGTCTTCTTGTTCATCTTGAGAATTTGATTCTCAAGCATATCCTGATAATCCTTCGTCTTGGCAGCTTGTTCGATCATCACTCCATTCTTATAGATCTCAAACACCTTTGGTGCAAGACCACGAATGATTTTGTACTGCGCCTTGTTGACTTCGAACTCTACTTCAACCAAACAATTCTTCTTATTTACGCTGTTTACCAGCTGAGGAATATTGATGTTTCGAAATGGAGTTCCGAACAGACCAAATGTGATTGCATCAAGAAAGGCAAAAGACTTTCCGTTCCCGTTCGACCCACTAACCAGAGTCGTGGCACTCTTCTCAAAGTCAATCTCCGAGAAGTTGTTGCCAAAGGAACCGAAATTCTTGAACCTGATTTTCTTGAAGTTAATCATCTATAGTAAGGGATTCGTGGTACAGATCTTTGATGATATTCTTGATATCGTCTTTGTTCGTGATCTCAGATAGATCGTCTATCTCCTTGCAGATCATCGTTATTGTATCCATATTCATGTCAATATCAATAGACGAATAGTTCATTTCTATTTCTTCATCTACGACTGTTACATCATATGGCTTTGCTTCGTTCAATTTCGTTATGAACTTTTCGTAGAATACTGGCTTGTTTCTTCTCTGAACAATCAGTCTCACATACTTATCATGGAACTGAGAGAAGTCAAGATTCTCTAGATGCTCTGGTAGCGAGTCATCGTAAATGATTCTATGAAACAGCTCTTCTGTGTTCTGAACAAATTCAAGATCCCGTGTTTTGGTATCAAAAACATGAAACCCTTTTCGTTCGTTTACATCTGTGAAACCCATCTGGTACTGGGTTCCAAGATATTCGATATTCTTATGGCGAGACTTCAGGTGAAAGTGACCTGACATAACAGTTTCGAATCTATCGAACATCTCTCGCTGAAGTCCTGATTCGTGATATACCCCACGAAGAACTTCAAATCCAACGATCTCAAAATGGCCCATAAGAATGTGAGCCTTTGAGTTCTTGATATAGTCCAAGCATTGAGGAAGATTGTCTTCGCAAATCCAGGGAACTGCACCAATCGTGACATCTGGATATAGTAGATCCTTTGGTTCGTTCACGACTTCTATGTGAAAATACTTCTCAAGAAGTTCTTGCGGAGAGTTTGTTTTATTCGTATTTCTAAAATAAGTGTCGTGGTTTCCGATGATGATTTGCATCGACATGCCCATCTGTTCCATCGGCTCAATCACCCTAGTACGAACTTGCTTCAGGGTATTGAAGTTGATATATTTGCGACGATCAAAGAAATCACCCAGATGAATTATTCGTTGAATATTGTTCTTTATGCAGTACGGAAAAAACTGCAACTCAAAGAACCGAATGAAGTGTTCTAGAAGAACAGGAGAATCGTTCTTTGCTCCGAAGTGAGTATCGTTGATAATTGCTATCTTCATCTGACCTTTTTCTTCTTCTTTTTCTTTTTATCGTCACCGAATCGATTCACATCGTTTTCCGTGAGGTTGAAGATCTCTCTAAAGCTGGCAGAACTATCCTTGGCAAAGTAATTTTCTTTGAACCAACGATGAAATCTTTCGTCTGCATTGTCTTCCATGATCTTGTACTTGATGTACGACTGCTTCTTTTCCTTTTCGATGCGTCTTAGGAAGGCAAAGTATATGATTTGGGTAAAATAAGAAAAGGGATTTTTTGATTTTTCTGGATCGAAATTGTGAGCATACATCAAACAATTTTCGATTCCATCCCCTACCATCTCTTCTCTATAGGGGTAGTTCATGAAGTTTGGTCTATAAGAAAGATGTTCTGCGATCTTTAAAAAGGATTCTGCTATGTAGTTTGAAACTGGGGGTTTCTTTCTGCCAGACTCCTCAGCCGCATTATACTTCTTTTTCCATTTTATCATCTCATCCAAAAATTCTTTATTATCCACATAGTGGGATTTTTCTTCTTCCTCCACTACGGGTACTAATTCTGGCTCTATTATGTCATCTGATTCTTCTATTTTTTTCTTTTTACTCATGCGTAAATAATATCATGTTTCCAGAAAAAATCAATTGACAAAATCTAGGCTTCTGGATACACTTCGCTGTGTAGGCGATCAACAAGTAAAATTGTAACTAAATAGTTACTCTTTAGTATCCTCAGATATATCATCGATATACTTACGAGGATCATCAGGGAAGTCTTCCAAATTAATTCCCTTTCTCTTGAGTTTATCCTTTTCCTTGTCAGTCATTAGTTCCATTTCTGGAATAAGGATCTCGCCAATTTCATCTTCTTCATCGTCCATAGGACCCATGAAGGCATCGAAATCTAAAAGACCATTTTCTAAAAGATCTTCAAAGATATTAGGCGGAATCGAAAAATACATTCCAACACTGTTTGGTCCCATTCCAAAAGGAAATGGCATCATCGGTGGCTTAGAAAGATTATCTTTTGGCTTTTCTTTATCATCTGATGGTTCTTCTCCCACCAAATCTTTCAGCATTTGATTGAAGGTGTCTTCATCACCTAAGATATCATCAATTTCTTTTTGTGCTTCTTCGACAGCTTTCTTTGTTTTTTCTTCCTTGCGAATGCTGTTCTGATATAAATTTACAGTGCTATCGCTTGGTTTTAAAATGGTAGCGATATGATCCTTTGGAATATCCACTTCTTGAGCTTCAGTAAATTCTAGCCAATTACGAAGAACTGTAATCTCTCTGGTGACACCAAAGTTATCATGTGTCATATGAGACTTGATAACCATTGGGCGAAGAACATGAATCGTAGATTCATTCTCTCCCGCTAGCAGACACAGCACTTCTTCCCCACTTCTCAGCTTGAGTAATCTGCAAGTAGTTTCCATATGACTATTTATCCTTTCAGAGATCTATAGGGACTAGTTTAAAGTTGAAAGATTCGTTTTCGTAAATTTTAATTCGTTCCAGGAAATGATTGAATGCGTGATTCTGATATTTCTTATGACGAAGATCATCCACTAAATCGTAAATCATCACATGATCTTTTGTTTCTGACATTCGAAGGCCACGACCAATTGACTGTAGAACGCGAACTATTGATTTTGAAGGATGCAGAAATACAATATTGTGTATGTTCTTGATATTTATACCAGTGCTGCATGTACCATAAGACGCAACAAGAATCGAATCGGTAGACTTGTCAACAATCTTACGAATCTGTTCTCTGTCTTCTACATGAGTCATTCCAGAAATAAAATACACTTTTTTATCTATGCATCTGTTCTGAAGAGATTCGTAAAATGGAAGACCATGCTTTTGCACTTGTGAGAAAAGCACTAGAGTATTTCCCTTGAGAGAAGAGCAAAGTTTTTCTGCAACCTTGTTTCTTCTTTCGTGAGAAATGATATACTCAATTTCATCTTGATATGCCTTGCGCTTCATTGAATCGCATTCTTCTTTTGCATATTTCAGCTGAATGCAATTGATGTCTAGCTGCGAAAGAACTTTGTTGTCGATGAGATTCTTTGTGCTTGTAACGCGAATTGGTGGACCAAACAGACCTTCAAGTACAAGCTTATGAACTTGGATATTATCCAATGTACCAGTAGTGCCAACGCGAATGTGACAGTTTCTGAGCTTGTTCATCAGTTTGACTAATGACTTTGCCTTGAATAGATGGCATTCATCACCAATCACAGCATCATAATCTGCAAATGTTTTCTCTGGTAATTCGTATACGCTTTGCCAAGTAGAAATCACTATTGGCTTTGTAGTTTCTTTCTCTTTGCCTGCGTAAATTATGTGAATATTCTTTTCCGCATTCCATTCTTTTCCAGCATACTCAATGAAGTCCGATCTCATCTGATGGACCAGGCTTGTGGTAGGAACTAGAATAAGAACTCTCTTGTTCTTGCTGAGAAGATAGCGAAGAATGCAGTAGATGATCAGAGACTTACCGCTACCTGTTGGAGATATCAGTAGACTACGCTTATGATCAAGAGCCATTTCCACAGCCCTTCTCTGATAGTCTCTGAGCTGGATTTCGCCAGAATCTGAGTATAGATGTAGGTCATCAAGATAAGACTTATAATCCTCAAAGAACTCCTCCTTGAAATTTTCAAACTTACATTCGTAGTTTCTGTCAAGACAGAATTGAACTACTTTGTTTCTAAGACCTGTATATATCTTGCGCGTGAAGTAATTAAACAGACGAATCTGACCATCCCAGATTCTACGCTTGAACGCTGGTGAGTATTGAGAGTTAGGAACCTTGAATGTGAAGTAATCGGATATCTCTTTTGCTACTGAATTTTCGCAATGAATCTTGATGAATGTACCATCGATTTTTTCTATTTTTACTTCTTCACTGCCCATGACTAAATTTGATCCATTCGATGGCTGATCGTATATTCCATTGCCTGTTTCCTACGATCTTTACGACACCATCTAAATAACTCACTAGTTCTTTCTTTTCAGTAATTTGTCTTTCAAGACGAATGACATCATCATCTGCATCAATGAACCGATCAACATCGGTCTTGAGAATATTTAGGTCAAATGGCTCCCACTTAAAACGGTCTAATTCCTCTTTAGACAGCTTTCCTGTGTAATACAGCCACTTGTACTTCCGCATGACACGGAGCGTTCTCTCGTCCTCTGCTAGGGCTTCCTTGTGCTTCTTGAGGAATAGGAGGTACTTATTATGGATCTGTGGAGTATTAACCGATTCTATTGCTAGTTCGGTGGAATCAATCTTCAGATCTTCTTGGACTTGTTGTTTTAGTTCATCAAAATTCATAATTTAAGTATACACATTATAGAATAAAATCAATTATAAATATTGCCCGGATCCGGATCAAACGAGTAGTAAGTATATGCAAATGTTGCAGTTGCAACTTGTGGTTGGTATGCAGCAGCAGTAGAAGTAAAACGAAGTCCAGAAAGACCTATGGGGAATATTTCTCTGAATATTACCTTTAGATTATCGTTATAGGTTCCTTTGGTGATATGCAAAGTGGCTGTTGTCATCCACTTGTTAAATGCTAATGAATTATTATCGCAATCACTATCAATATTTCCTAAATGGCGCATCCATCTATAGAGTTCAAGCCAATTTTGCATGTACTCATCTACGAGAAATGAGATTTGGAGATTGTCAAATTTATATGCACCAATTGGTCTTTTGATCGGAATACCAAGAGTCGTTGGCTGATCTTGTTCTGCCATTGAAAAATTTGGCAATGCTACTTCTTGGACATTGTAAATTACTTTTGGAATTCTTGCCAATTCGAAATGGAAGAAATTTTGACCAAGATTGGAAATATTATTACCAGGCATAATGTATGTAGAAAAGAAAAAGGGAGCCATTTCTGGCTCCCTTTCCCGAAGTCTTAGATACTACTTATCAGTTGGTGTTACCGTGGAGGTTGGTAACGCGGAAGATACGGTAGTACTGGTTTGCGCTCTGGGACATGGTTTCACCGTCAGGTAGACCTGTGGTGGTGTTGATAACGAAGGGGTTAGCAACCATGCCGTAGCGGGTCTTGAAGCCGATCTTGGGCTGGAAGCTATCAGGATCGACTGCACGGACCATCTGGAGTGGAACGTATGGGCAGTAGAACACGCCAGCGTCGTAGGGGCTTGCACCACGGTATCCGACGCAAACGAAGTCTACACCAGACTGGACGTAAGGATCGATGTAAACGCGCATCTTGCCGTTGAGTACGCCAGCAAAGGTGTTGCCAGTGTCATCAATTTCAAGCTGGTTGTTTAGAGCGGGGCTGATGTTTAGCCATCCACCCATGGCGAGAGCTGAAGCAACATCTGACGAGCAGATGATGAAGTTACCCTTACCACGACGAGTTTCCTTGGCGATCTGGTTGGCTTCGCGTTCAATCTGGAACATGAGGCCACGGAAGCGTTCAGCTGACCAACGACCGTCAGAGTCAGCTAGGAGGTCGTAAACACCACCGCCGAAGCTGCTTGAGTTTAGATCGGTCTGCTTTGCACCAACCTTAGCGACATGGTAGATGCCACGAACGACTTCGCGGTTGATTTCAGCAAGAATTTCAGTGCTGAGAATGTTGGCGAGTTCGGTTTCAGCATCAAGTCCGTGAACAGCCTTGAGGTCCTGAGCAAGTTCAGTGGTGTAGTCGGCCTTTAGAGCACGGGTCTTAGCCTGAACAGCAACCTTGTCGATGGTGAATGCCATCTCCTGGAAAGGCTTACCTGAGCCACCGAGGTTTTCAGCGTCACCAACAAGTAGACCCTTGAAGTTGTCACCGTAGAATGAACCTCTGGTTGCACCAGTAGTACCACCGAATAGGGTTAGACCGTATTCAGTGCTGTAGCTGGTTCCGTTTAGGTAATCGGTATAGAGAGCACCAGAACCGTTAGTACCACCTGAACCACCGAATGGAACGAATGGTTCCTGGAACATAGCTTCCTTGCGAGGACCGCCCTGTGGGTCGTACTTGGGACGCATTGCGAAGATGAGTCCGGTTGGAGCGGTCATGGGCTGAACGCCACAGATGTCGTAAGCAATGAGGTTTGGCATTGCGCGACGAACGAGGCTGATTAGGATTGGGTCATAACCAGCGATTGAGGTTGAAGCGGGGCTAGCGACGTTGCTGATGACTCCACCGAGGGTGTTGTCTTCAGTTAGTCTCTGAGCGCGCATGGCCTGCTCTTGGTTCTCAAGAAGAACAGCAGTTACCTTGGTCTTGTAAGTATCTTCGATGGAAGGAAGAGCGTTGTGGTTTAGAACAGGCTCCCACTTCTCAGTTAGAATGTCGTATGGGGTTGAGTCGTCAAAATTCATTAGTTTCTCCTAGTGTTAATATGTATTAAAATTATTTCTTTAAGTGTCTACTCAAGGCTTTGCTATAGACATCCATAACGCCTTCGGTGAGTGTTTCGGGCTCAGTTGAGGTGTCAAGAATGTCTAGAACACGGGGTTGTGATTTAAAGGCTGAGGTCTGAGTTGCTGGCTGTTGAGCAGGGGCAGCAAAATAGCTTTCCTTTAGAATTTGTAGTTTGTTACGGAATTGCTCTGGGTTTTCATATTCTAGACCTTCAGCTAGAGATGCAAGCTTCTCAACCTGAGTTGCGGCTAGACCATGAGTTTCCTGAGCAAAGATGTTTACTGCGTGTGATTCAAGCAAGCTCTTACGAAGCTTAACATTTTCGTTGATTGCCTTGTTAAGCTCCTGGTTGCTCTCTTCGATCTGAGTGTAGAGTTCGTCAAGAACATCGTACTTCTCATCGGGGACATCGATGAAGTTGCTTTCGAATAGCTTCTTTAGACCAAAGATGAAGTTTTCAGCGAGTTCGATCTTGATACCGCGCTCGACCTGAAGCTTATTCTGATCTACCCATTCTTCAACGACATAGGTTAGATAGTCATCGACCTTCTCAGTTAGTTCTGAAACGGTTGTCTGAAGAGCGTTGCTATATTCAGCCTGATAGTGTTCTGAAAGTTGAGCACCGATTTCACGGGCCTTCTCGTTGACGGCAGCAACAAAGATTGTCTTTGCCTTCTCAACGAAATCTTCAGATAGATTTAGATTGGCAAAAAGGGCTGCTAGATGCTCCTTTAGAGCTTCTTCTGCGCCTTCTTCTTCCTCTTCTTCGCCTTGTTTAGCGACTGGTGCAGCACCTGGCATTCCCGCAGCAGGAACCTTGGGAGTTGCAATGGTGCTCATGTTAATTTGAGCTAATCCTTCAGCTGGAGGATAGGCGGTGTTTAGAATAAACCCCTTTCCTTCTGCATCGAATGCTCCCTTACCTTCAAAATCGTGTTCAATTTGTGTACCGTGTGGCATATATTTTTCTCCGTTTGTATTTATAAATTATTACTCTACTGCGCCAATACCTTTCAAGAAATTGGCCATATTTGCTCTTCTTAACTGAGCATTTGATATAGAACTAATTACCCCTAATGTAGGGACCATTAATGGTTTTGTTAAAGTCTCTAAAGATTTTTGTTTGATCGCAGAACCCATTGATCCAATAATACCTTTAGATGTTTCTTTTTGTCCTTCTTTTTGTCCAATCAAAGATTTCAATGCAGCGGCATTGATGATTACATTTCCTGCCCCCGCACCTCTAGCTTCATGCAATGGATTTGGAAGTCCAGCTGCTGCTAAAGCCTGTGCGTGATGCATTTCAGCGTTATCGGGATCGCTTGCCGCATTTTGCAAATGTCCTCTAACAACAGCACTATTTCCCAAATGATACTCTGGGTGAGAAGGATTAAAAACTTTATCGCTAAGATTCTTAATAACGGTATCATGCTGCATTTGTTTTACGCCTGATACTCTCTGTGATTCTGTTTCTGCCTGATCTCTTGCTTGTTGCTCTTCTCTCGCAGCAGAGGTTCTAGGACCAACAAATTTATTATAAAGACCGATGAGAGGATTACTTTCTGGATTTTCTATCTTAGAAGGTGCTTTAAATCCAAATAATCCTTCGTTCAAAACTTGCAACGAAGCAGCATTCAAAGACTTCTTTTCTTTTTCCGTCAGTGTTCTCATTTGATCTTTCTTAAGAAATCTGCAAAGAGCTTGATTGATTCTGCTTGTAACTTTCTTGAAGGAGTGTTCTTCAGGGTATTGTGATATTGAGCAATCTGCTGTTCTTTGAGAAGACCATTATCCCAAACCCATTCTCTGCCTTCCATGATTCCGTTGACGAAAGCATTTGGGGCTGAGGGGTCTGCAACAATGTCAATAGCAGCAAGCATGAAGTCTTCTTTGACAACATTTACTCCACCGCGCTTTTCCAAAGAACCCATTCCACGGGTCGAAACTCCGAGCTTGACACCTTCGCTCATCAGATTCTTTACGATCTGACCGCATGGAGTATCAAGAATCTTGGCCTTGCCATGGAAATCATTGTTGTTCTCATAGAGCCAGGTGACTTTGTGAGAAACGCGATCAAGATTTACTGAAGGGCCGGATGGGTGATTTAGTTCACCAAGAGCACGATTCTTATTCACATATTCAGTGACATAGCGATTGGCTTCTTTAGCAAGAATTTGCTTTGGATAAACTCTGCCATTCTTGTTCTTTTGTTCGGCCTGCATGAAAACACCTTCGATGAAAAATTGCTTTTCACCGTCTTTGTTTTCGGTTAGATATGCTACTTCTTCTACTGTTTCTGTGATTAGTTTCATTTATTATCCGTTGTATGACATGCGAACATCAAGTCCGGTTGGAGTCTGAACGGGAGAGCCAGCTGTGTTTGGGCCTGGATTGTTTTCTTCCTCTTCTTCGCCCTCTTCTTCCATTTCCTCTTCTTCGCTCTCTTCTTCCATTTCCTCTTCTTCCATTTCTTCCTCTTCAGACATGGCCTTGCCTATTGCTTTTCTGCGATTTGAAAGATACTTATCGCTTTTATCTGAATCACCATCGTTGTCGATGTCTTCATCTTCCTTTCCAACAGGATCCATTGCTTCGTTGAAGGTTGTTTTGGCAACGCGGACATATTCTTCGGCTAGTCTTTGACCGAGCTTGACGGTCAAATCTTCGTTGATTAGGTTCTTGGCATGAACTGCATTTTCGTCAAGAATTGATAGAATGATATTTTTTGCTTTCATAGTGTTTTCCCTTTCTATTTAGAAAATAATAAAGTTATCCTTCTGGGGGTTGTTCCTGTGTAGCAGCTTGCATTTGCATCTGCTCCATTTCAGCCTGACGCTGCTTTGCTATATCAATCTGCATTTCTGCGTCAATTTGATTAATTTCTTCCTCAGTTTGCTTCAAAATATTCTTTCTAATGTAATTTGAGGAGTAATATTTACCGATCATTGGCTCCATAGCAGCAGCCAATTCCATTCTGGCAGAAAGAATTTCAGAATCCTTTAGATCGTTAAAATAAGAATCGCGGTTGAAAGAGAAGTTAATATGTGGGCTAATGACTTCCCAATCTTCTTCGGTGATGATTCCCTTAAGAACTAGCTGAATTCTCATCAGCTGAAGGAACATAGTTGAGAACTTATAACGCAATCTTTCAATAAATTTATAGAACTTGACCTCATCTCGCGTAATATCAGCCGATCTTCCAAGATTGAATCCATTTTCTCCTACAAGTCTTGAGGGAGGAATATTCAAAGCGTAGTAGAGCTTTTTCTTGAAATATTCAACATCGGTCAATTCACCAAGATTCTGTCCCCCGTCTAGGGTAGAAATTTCAGTTCCTCTACCACCTTCGCGGCGAGGTAGCCAGTAGTCCTCAATCATGGCCATCTGGTTTCTATCATCTTTCATTTCACCAGTTGTCTGATTGTAAATCATCTTGTTGCGATACTTATTCATAAGTTCGCGGACATACTGTTCTGCCTTTTGCTTTGGCAAGTTACCGACATCGATATAGAAAATACGACGTTCTGGAGCGCGTGAAATGCGATATACAACAATGGCATCTTCAATCTGACGCAACATGTTTAGAGGTCTGATGGCCTTGTGGAGGTAGCCAATGACTCTCTTGGTGTTCATATCGACCATTCCGGAGTGTACGAAACAGATCGAATCTGGCGATATTTTCAGACCAGAAGTTGGAGTAGCAATTACAGAATTCTTATCTGTGTTTGTGTAAAGATAATAATCTTCGATATCCTGAATTAAAGAAAGACTAGCTCCATCCTGCTTGGCGTTCTTTGTTTTAACTTTACGAACCTTCTTAATCTTGGTAGCATCAAGAGGAATTAATTGTCTGATTCCTTCGTTGGGATTGTTCGTATTAATTGTGATGTAATAGAAAAGCTTTGAGTCGATATACCATCGTCTAAAAATCTCAAATCCCTTATCGTGGAAGTCAAGAAGTTTTAAAATGTTATCAAACTCAAAGTACATCTTGCTTTTGATATTATCTGAGAATTCAATTTTGGATAGATCAAGCTTAATTGGCTTTCTATCCGATCCCATGACTATTGATTCATTAGTAATCTCATCGATTGCGGTATCGCACTCTGGGAAAAGTGCCATTGCTCTATATTGTGCAATTAGAGCATTGTCGTTCTTTTGCGAACCCATGAAGTCTACGAATGTTCCGTAAACTCCTGCTCCTTCGGTTATATAAGCACCATCAAATTCTTCTGGTGTAGTAAAATTTTGTAGAGGAATAATATCTTCCTGCTTCTTTTTACTTATTTCAAATCCGAATAGATTAAGACCCATTTATTTCTCCAATTCAAATACCATCTACTGTATAATAATCAAACACGAAAGTGCAATTGAATGTAACATACTCATCATTCAACGACATATTTAGGTCGATTGGACCAACCATAAATGGCCAACAACCAACCAAATTGATTTTTCTTGATCCCGGAATAGGATCACAATTCAGATTTAGCTGTTCTATTGTCCATGTAGGAGCTTTGTATGAATTAGGAGTAATCTGAGTTCCTGTATTTGATTCGTGACCATTTATGCCACTGCTCCATGCATGTAGATCTCTCCAAAGTCTATTTGCATTTTGGTTATTATCGTCTAAAACAATTACAGTCCAATTTGTACCACCGGGTTGAGAACCGTAAATACGATCTCCGGGAACTAGAAGTTTTCTACCTCTATGATCAAAAACATTCGTCAATACGGATGCTTGTGGTAATGCAGCAGCACTTACTAAAAACTCATTCCATGCTCCTCCTGGAAATGCTCCAGAAAGTTTGAAGCGATTTTTTCTAGTACCACCATAAAATTTACCTTTGAAATCTTCAATTCTTTGCGCCATTTTTTATACTCCAGTGTAATAATCGTAATTCATTCTGACACCAAAGGTGTTGAATGTATTTTCTTTCATATTAAATTGCACTGGACCAACCAAAGCTGGCCAACATCCTTTAAGAATCATCGTTTTTATAATAGTACCATTTAAATCTAAATGATCAACCCTCCACTCCTTCTTGAGTGAAGTGAAAGAATCATTAGCTGCGGTATTTGTATTTGTAAGGTGATCGTTTATTAGCTTTTGCCACTTATGAAAAGATTTCCATAAATTGACATCTGCACCCGTATCGTCTAATACTAAAATTTCCCATGGATCGTACTGCCTGTCTCCAGCAAAATTTACTTCTCTACCTCTCCAAGGAACGGTTACTATTCCCAGATTTGATGGGGGTAAAGATGCAGTCAATATGTGGAAAGTTGTTGTAGTATTAGCTACCCCTGTTGGCCATGATCCAGTAATCAAAAAGCGATTGCGTCTAGTACCGCCCTTGAAATTTGAAATGAACTGTGATAAGGTTGTTGCCATGTATTATGTAGTAAAGCTCAATTCGACAAAATTTATTGTCTGTGAAGGCTTGATATACACATCTACATTGAGTTTCCTGTCTAAAATATCTGTCTGGCTATTATTAGACTCATCGCAGACAACGCGATATTCATCGATACCTTGATTGGCCAAGATAGGTTGCAAAAAGCTTTCTACGCGGAATCGTATGGTATTTCTAAGGCCAGCATCGTTTATTTCAAACAAGCCTGTGTTCAGTATCGTTTTGACACCGTTACTGACATACGAAATGAGATTTCCATACGAAATTGATGTTTTTGCTGGAATTGCGCTTTGAGTTATTCCAGAAAAATCACTTAGCAGAAAATATTCGTTTATGCTTGCTGCATTGGCCACTTTAAGGAAAGTGTTAAGACCTCTAGCATAAGCAATACCTAGATCACTGCTTGAAGATCCAGATAGATCTGACGGCGTATCCGGAATTATTGTTTCTGCTAAAGATACTCCATCAGCTGTAATAAAATTCTGATTTAGAATCTTTCCCCTCTCAAATCCTGCTGGAGAATACCACGGATACTGTACAAAGGATCTTGCTAATGCTCCTGCCGCATCAGATACTAAAGATACTAAAACGTATGGTAATGCAGAAAATTCATTATCTACATCATCTCTATTATAATATCTTTGTATTCTCTTTACTCCCGTTGAGCAAAAAACAAATGGCTTAAAATTTTCATTTACAGAATCAAGTCCAGAAATTCTAATACATTCTGCAAATGTCGTATTAATGTTTAGTGATCTATTTGTAATATAGTTATTTTCAATGAACCCCGAAGCAGTTGTTGAATTGAAAATTACAGGGATCTTTGCTTCTAATATAACATCTATTTGTGTTGATGTTGTTGTACTTACCAAAGGATCATAAACAACAAATTTTACAATATTTCCATTTAAAGCAGCTTTTAATTTATTTAATCTTAGTGTTGCTGTGCCAGACATATTTACAAGAACAATATTATAATTGTAATGTAAACAATCAACTAAAAGGTTGATGTAAAAATCCGCTTTTCTTGCCGTTGTACCAGCAGTATTTGGTAAATTTAAGTTAGAAATAAGTGATTCAAAATCAGTAATTCCAAAAGCATTAAAATTTCCATTTTGAACTAAATCAGTAAATTCAGTTATACTTGTAATTTTTTTGTAATCTTCAGTTATACTTAAAAAGTCAAAAAAAGTTTGGTAATCATAGATGAGAAAAGCAACATCTATGTCTTTTTTTGCTTCTATGGTTTTAAGCTGAAAAACTACGGCCATTACGATTGATTAACTGTAAATCTGAATGTAATGCTATTGACTGAGAAGTTTGGCTTGAAAGACAGATCAACAACAAATTGTCTAGCTTCAACAACAGCTGTATTGTTGTTTGATTCATCGCAAACTACTGAGTAAGAAGAAATACCTCTGCCAGACTTGATGAATTCCATGATGGCAGTAGCACCAGTTACAAATCTTGCTCTGGTTTCTGAATCGTTTATTTCGAACAACACAGAGTCGAGTAAAGGTCTGAAAGAACGCTTGATATAAGCAATCAAACGAGCAATACCGACTTGTCTCTTATTTACGTCAGTATTTTCTGCTGTTCTATCGCCTAGAAGGTAGATGCCTTCTGAACCGAATAAGCTATTGAAAGAATTCAAAAACTGATCATTGATTAGATTTGTAACATCTGTATCGTTCAATGTTGGTGTTAGCGTGACGTAGCTATTTACCTTGCCTCTATTAACTCCAGCTGGAGCAAACCAGGGGAAAGCAGCAACATCAGTTCTGGCAAAGCACCCTGCGGCATCAGAGGTCATTAGTAGACCGATTGGAGCAGTTTCTCCACCGTAAATTCTGTTTCTTGTCTTTCTTCCCAGAACAGCGAAGAAAAGATCTTCATATGCAGTTACTCCAGCAATCCCAGAAATTGCAGTAAATCCTAAAGCTGAGAAAGAGGTAGGATAAGATCCAGCACTACCAGAATAATATTCGAATGAAGATCCTATGATACCAATACAGTCTTGACGTAAAGCCACAAGACGAATAACATCATCAAATTTTGTATTATTTTCACAAAAAACACTATCAATATTTAGATCATTTCTATTTAACGCAGAAGCACCAGTAGCAGCGATTAAAATTCCACCGTATTCAAGATAATTTAGGGCAGCGTGTAATTCTCTGTCTGTAGTTACGCCTCCAGTGAAACCTCTACCAGATCCAGAGAATCCGGAGGAAAGACCCGCTAAAACAGTGGAATCAAATTCTGCAAGAAGTTCTTGAGTGTTGTTGTAGATTTTGAAGGGAGGAACAGGATTATCGCCTTCTACGAGCTTGCTATAAAACGAAACACCACATAGAAAGGCTGAAATGTGGGAAGACGCTTGTTCGGTTGCGGCAAGTGTAACGTTTGTTGCGTTTTCGTTTATGTTAATCTGTGGCATATATTATTCCTCTGTAAACCAAAGTGCATTATCCTCACGAACCGCATTATCTGGCATCTCTGGACCCATAAAAAAGGTAGTATTCTCCTCTTCTTCTTCAGCTTTATGTATGATTTTTTTCCGTTGTAGATCTACGATCTCTTCAAAGTAACCCTGTCGGGTGAGCCATCCAAAGAGAACTAAACACATAACTAAATCGTCCGTATAGCCATCATCAGCACAATAAGTCTGATGTTTGGAAATAAATGTCATCAATTCTTGAATGATGTCATAATCCCTAACGAGTAACTTATCTTGCTCAATTAGCGTTTTTAGAACAGCACATCCTAATTTTTTGACTGCTGCGCTGGTTCTAACGCCTCTTTGCTTCGTTCCTCTCCCGAAGCCAAGTGAAACTTTCTGACCAGCTCTACCCATCATTGTGGTCTGAATGATGTTTTCGTATTCAAACTCTTCGTGCATAACATCGGCAATCTGGCCACCGATATCATTTACTTCGATTAGCAAGTGGGCATTATTATATTTTATTGCCAGAGCATATAGTTCAGGAGGGACATCGAAGGGTGAGATGGTATTGTTTCGATACCTAGCCACAACTCTGTGCGGCTTTTCAGTAGAATCTATAACAACCATTGCTGTATAGTCTTTGCCCTGACCTCTAGCCGTATCTACCATGATGAAGTATGCGTGTTCGTCCTTTGGCTCGTCGTAGATATAAAGACCACCAGGATCTCTAACCAGAGGTTTATCGAACTGCAACAAATTTAGTTTGCTGGCACTAATGAGGGTATTTGAAGATCCAAGGAATGAACATTCAAACTCCTGCTCAAACTGCTGTTCGCTGGTCTGGGCAATCATCTGCTGCTTCCACTGCTCGTCACGCAGAGGCCCACCAGCGTACTTAGGAACCTGTCTCCACGACACCTCTATGGGGACATACTCGTTCTTTCCCTCGTCCCCAGGCTTCCTTGTAGCCCCCTTCCAGAAGGAGTAGAACATATTGAGGCCGTTTGGGGTGGATACCATGAAGACCTTGGTGGTCTGACCTGATGTAATTGTGGGGTAAACTGAGCTGAAAAACTCTTCTGCCACGTTCTGGGGAACGTGAGCGAACTCGTCCAAGAAGATCAAGTTAAATGAACCACCACGAACAGCGGATGATGAGGTGGCAGAAGCCATGACCTTGGAGCCGTTCTCCAAATGAATAGAAGTCTTGTTCCATTCAATGATGCCCTGCTGAAGCCACTTGGGAAGATATTCATAAGCTAGGCGAAGTCGGCCAAGAATTTCTCTGGCCGTATTCATCTTGTTGGCTAGAATACCAACGCTCATGCTCTGGTTGAAAAGAATGTAGTGAAGAATGAATGCAACAATCGTTGTGCTCTTACCAGACTGACGGGGCAGTTTGGCAATGATATAACGATTGTTATGCATTTTATTAATCATGTCCTCTTGATAATCGTATAAATCAAAAGGAACAAGACCTTTATCAAGAGACACGACTTTGATGTATTTCTTGATGAAGTAGATTGGATCCTGGGAGCAACGAACATACTCCCGAATCTGTTCTTCGGTGAAGTCAATCTTTACTCCAGCTTCTTTTAGGTTTGGATTACCTAAGTAACCTTTAAATTTCCTCGACATTCTTCACTTCCGCATCAATTATATCTAGAGCCTTTTTCTTGCTCCGTTCTGGATTGATTAGATCCTGAAGATCACTTGTTGAACCAATAAAGAACGAATTGTTTGTAGTTGATTTTATTGTGGTCTTATTTGCTTCGTTCTTGATCTTCTCCAGATCGATAAGATCCTTGTTGATCTCAGACATGGTTTTCAACATTTGAGTTACGACTTCATATGCTCTTGGAGAATCGCCTTCAGAAGCAACCTTCATAATCCCATCAAGAGCAACCTTGGACTTCTCAATGATGTCGTACATATTACGCTTGGCGTAATCGAAATCCTTATCTGGATTTGCTTGTAATATTTCTTTTGGTTGATCTTGTTTTTTAATATCAAAAAATTCGTCAAGTGGTTCCATATTTTATATACAGAGTTGACCAGAAATTGATGTGATTGTGAAATTTCTAGAATCTGTAGCTGCTCCATTAGTTATTCTGAAAGTATAAACAAATGTACCGGAAACATCTCCAACACATGCTCCAGTGTCTGAATTTATAGCAGAAATCATCGCTGCAAATATTCCACTAGAAATTGTTGTCACGGTATTTGAAACGGTTGTAGTGTAAATTATATTGCTGTCCGAATCCAATAACTGCACTGTAGTATTTGCTACTAATAGATTTTCTTTGATCCAGGTCATTCTAGATCTGAGAAGTTCATTTCCCGCTGTTGTTATTTTGTAAGTGCTACTATTCAACAAAGTATTGATTGATAGACTAGTTGTTGGTAAACAGATCAAGGAGCCATCAACATAATTGATTATGAAACTTACGCTGTCACTCAATGCTCCATTTTCAACTTTAAATGTATATGCACTTAAATCACTATAAACCTGACCACATGTATTCAAATCATTTGCTATTGCAAGAACAATATCGTCTATATCTTCAAATACCAATCTTTCTATGCCAGCATTTACAACCTTAGAATAGATCAAATTGTCTTCATCATCGAAAATTTTAGCAGCCGTAGTAACTCCTAAAACATTACTTTCATCCCAGAACAATTGTGTTGTTAATAGACTGTTTTGACTTGGCACTGAGTAATTCAGCAACGGCAAACCTGTATTAATCAACAAGCTTCTAACAGGCTCACACACTCCAGTACCATTAAAGCTATTGATTTTAAATGTCTTCGAATCACTGAGTTGACCGTTTTGAACAATCAGAGTGTAGGTTTTAAGACCAGTTACTACAGTACCGCAAGCGTTTAAATAGTTCGCAATACTTTCAAGAACATCATTATACATCGCAGTTGTTAATGATTGTCTTCCTGCTTCTGTTGCTCCGGAATATAAAACTTCAGAATCATCGTTCAATACCAATACTGTTGTTGTTGAATTTGGAACATTTTCTTCTGTCCATATAAGATTACTAAACAAAACTGCTGTATCTGCTGGATAGTTATAATTAAATGCAGGGAGACTTGAATTTATAGTCAATGAGGTTACTGGAGCAACATAGTCTTCAGTCAACAAGTCAGCAATTCTTAGAGATGTGCTTGTTGGTGGATTGCCAGACTTTATTTCTCCAAAGACATAGCTATTGGCAACAAATACCATTGTACCAATCAAAATTCTTCTATTGTTGGTCAATGCTCCTTCATAGTCATCAAGAATTCTAAAATCTCTATAATTAATAGGTACATTTATATCTTGATAAAGATCGTTGAAGTTTATTCTTATATTAAACTCTGGATTAAAATAGGGAAGAATTTGCTCTGCTATCTGAAGAATTTCTTCCATGCTTCTTGAGTAAAAATAAAGACGAAATTCGACATCAACTGGAGTCTCTGAAAAAGATTTGTGAGAGATTCCGGACTGATCTAAAGTTGTTGCTACTCTAAGCTTATTTCTCTTTCTTGTACGATCATATGCCACTGCGTTCATTTCAAAGCTCAAATACGGCAAATTGATCTGTGTTTTTACTTTGTCAGTAATTGAAGAATTTGATTCCAATCTTCTCAGAAATTTTTCTTTTGAAGAAAATGTAATCGGAACTTTTATATTTTCCTGTGTCCCGGTAGTATCATTTTTCCTAGTTACATAAATTTGATCAAATAATGATCCAAATGCAACTACTAATTTTCTGATAGACTGATTATTAAATGTATTAAACATTAGTAATTGCCCTGTGAGAATGGATCAGTTTCACTAAAGTTAATTATAGGAATATCGTACTTGCTTCCAGCACCAGTGAATCCTCTTTGATAATCCAGAGGAGGGTTTTCTCCGTCTGCATCTCCAAGAATGGGATTGATGATTCCATAGTTTCCGGTATTTTCCGTTGTAAGTAATCCGAATGTATTTCCTGTATTTTCTCTTGTTATTACAGTAGGATCCAGGAAGGTGACTCCATCAAGAGCCATAATTTCAAGCTCAAGATTATCTTGATTTAGAGTGTAATCTAGTAGTCTGAAATATGCTGTTGTTCCTGTTAAACTGCCAGAGATGTACAGCTTTTCTCCGAGAGTCAGATTCGAATATGCTGTCTGGAATCCAACACCATTTATATTTGCATAGAAAGTATAAGTACTCTGCTTCACATTAGATATAGTATCCATTTCACTATTACCTGTAGCAAACTGTTCGGCAGAATAGTTGAAGGTTTCGCAAGATAATGTGTAAACATACAGTTTGTCCAATTGGTAGAACGGAGCTTCATGTTCTACGAAATTGATTTCAAACATGGTTTTTGAGAGGGGAAAATATATTATATCGCCCTCTCTTGGGCGAACGATGGTTGAGCTATGCGTAGTAACCTCGTTCGTAAATCTCTTTCTACTAACAACCAATGTCACTCTATCTTTGACTTCAAGACCAAACTTTGTGATTACATCAGTACCCTCGTATCCGGCAATGGAAGCGAGATACATTTCGATTTGATATGCTTTTGTGAATTTATTGAGCTGATCTTCACCAAAAAGTCTATCAAGATTTACAAATTCCCTTGGAATGTACCAGACATTCTGGCCCATCATCTTGATTATTTCAACGATGATATCCTCAGAAACATTCTGTTCTCCTGCTTGAAATTTGAAGTAAGGATTACGAGCCATATTATCCAGTCATCATATCTGGTGGGAGTTCGTATGCAGAAATAATTTGATCTTCAAGGATTGCAATTTCTCTTTCCGCCTCAGCGAGAATAGTACCACCTCTTAATTGAACACCACCGGGCAATGCAACCCCATCAAACTTGGAAAGATTCTGTCCCCATTGTCTCTTGACAAGAGCAGTGAAATATTTCTTCACCATTCTATCGTTAAAGATTTCTGTATAAACATCAGGATTTAAATTCACATAAGCTTCTACTACAATATAAGTACCAGCCGACAAAGCAGACCAGTCAGTTTCGATATACAGTTTATTTGTTACTTTATTGAAACGAGCAGTTCTTTCTGGATCGAACATCATTTCAATCAGTCGAATATATCTCTTAGTAATATCAAAATTTGCAATCGGAGATGAATTAACAAATCCTAAGTTTGTATTAATACCATAAACATCGTTTAGGGCTAATTGATATCTTACATCGAAAAGATAATTACTGGTCAAAGTTCCGAAAGGAAGAATTCTAATTACAGAAAGAATATCGTATCCAGTAGGACTACCAGTGCTAGATCCAACTATTTGTCCCAAATTATTTGTATTGATATACTTGTTTGTAATATCTTGTTGTGTTAAAGCATATGTAAAAAAGGCTCTCTCAACACCATCAAAATGGCGTTCTGAGAAGAATTGTAAAGCATCATCAAGTCTATCCTGAGCTTGCTGCTGGTCTACGTTTATTTCTACAACCGGAGCACCTAGCTGCCGGAAAGCGTACTGAATTATGGATTCTCTGGAGTTAGGTTGTGCCATTTACTGTATTTATGCACAGCCATTACTTCGGAGTCTCCTTGCTCTTCTCTACCGTCTGTAGAGCGTCAATAACATCAGCTACTTCTTTTGGAGTTTCAGGAGAAGTTACTTCTACTTTTTGAACTTCCATAAAGTTCATATTTTCGATGTAATGCTTTCTACTCTGAGGTTCATTAGCTTCGTGTGGCTGGCTGGGAGTGTAGTTTGAGAATCCTGGCATTGTAATTGGACAATTTACCTTTGGATAATCAAGCTTGCTATACTCTTCTTCTGTGCCATTAAGCCATGTGGCCTTTCTATCTCCACAGCCACAGGCTCCACAAAAGAACTTTCCGTCTGTCTCTGATTTTTTTAGATGGCTACACGGAGGCAATTCTCCTCCCTGTCCTTCATTACCAAAGCAACTTAATACTCTAAGTTGCTTTACGGTCTTATCGACCTTCTTATCTTTAAATCCACGCGATGCCATAGCCATGGCATAGCCTTGGATCATACTAATGGACTTTTTAATTTTTGATTGTTCTAGTGGTGAGTCTGAAAATTTCTTCTTATTTGCACAATTACAAGGTTTCTTTTCACTCATATAATTCCTCAGATTGTTGTACCATTAATATATTTGATAGTCAAAGTAGATCCAACAGCATTAAAACTCAAAATTCTATTGAAGGTGTCGTTGTTAAATCCTGAAGCTCCTGTGATCTGAGCAGCAGAGAAACTGATTTGATATCTATCCGCTCCACAAATGCTTGTGTTTGGAGCACCGCTTGAATTGTCGCTAAGTGACGAATCATCAGTGCATGTAATATAATCTATCCCAAAAGAAAGTCCAGCGTAATATTCTACGCTTGCTGTGGTGCTAATTCTTACAGTTTTATCTGTATTGTTGTAAACCCAGTCCTTCACGCCAGAGGGTAGTGTAGCTAGATACCAACCTTCTCTGAAGGATATAGTGATACCGTTAGAGCTATTGAAGGTATAGCCGACCAATGGAAGGGCTGTACCGCCTTGTGGGTGGCTCTTGGGGAATAGGGGAGTAGAACCATCCCAGGCTGGACCTTTGGCTGTAGTGCCTGCCAAATGGCTAGTCCATTCATGAATCATATTCATGTTTAGACTATTCTGAAGGAACAAAATTTCTTGCAGTTCGTTTAGTTCAGATGCCTGTAGTTTGCTACCAGCCTTGAACGCCACCATAGAATGGTTTTTCTTGGTGGTAGAATCAACACTTCCGCCCCATGTTCTGCTTGAATAGGGGTAATTGGTTAATGGAAATTGATCGTCAAAGGGGTATGCGGCCATGTTAGATATTGAATATTAGGTTAAATGTATTTTCCGACTGAATAAGTGTATCTGTTGTGAACAATACGGTACAATCACTCATATTTATACTAGGTCCAGTAATTGATGTTACTGTAAAACTAGAGGTGGCTCCACCGCTAAATTGTACGGTGTATGAACCACCAGTACCAATTGCGTAAGCATCATAGGAAGAAATTTCAACAGATCCGGAAGTACTACCAGCAAAAACACCGAATCCTAGATTGAAACTAGAGGTTGGTTTTCCTGGAACAAATGCTCTTGATCCGCTGCCTATGGTCTTTGTTGCAGATGTTTTATTTGTTAAGTAATTTACATCAATTGGATCGCTAAAGTCTGCAACGAAATCTCCCGGCTCAACCGTATTAATATCCCCAGAAATAGAGGTAATAATTGCCGAGGCACTTGCCTTTATAGGAGCCTTTGAATAACTTCTAGCACCGTCAGATTGAATTCTGTATCCGCTGGAATTCTTTAGACCCGTTACCAAGAAAGCTGATTCAAAAGAATACGAAGCTGGAGTATTAAACAACGTATTGATTTCCGCTTCTGAAAGTTCTACTGCTACAGATATTTGCGTAGTTCGCAACAAATCATAAATTTTAAGGTAAGATTCGTCTGAAATCGGAGCAAGATTGAACTGAATCGAAGCTAAACAACTTGAGGGATCGGTCGGTGCTCCCTGAGAGCCAAGAGAAGCAATACTAAGATTTCCAGTTACGAGAGATGGTGCTTCAACATAAGTACAATTACTTGATGTTAATTGGTTTGTTAGATAAACTCCAATAACTTTATATCGATTGATACCACCAACAAATTCTGTTTTCAAATAAGCTTTGCATGATCCTATAGTACCATCAGTGTCTAGATTTATTTCAGGATCTTCTATATCAGAATAATATGTAACATCACTTCTATCGTTAAACATTACGCTTAGAATACAACCAGATGGAATAGCAGTAAGAATATCTGTATTTTGTCTATAAACATTACCAGCCGTATAACCTCCGGATCCTCCAGCATTGAACAAGGCAAGAGGAGTAACAGTAGAATAAGTAGCTCCGCATGGAGTGCAACCGGAGGGACCAGAAATATTAAAGAATCCGCCGTATTCGGTGGAGGTTACGGAAGGTAAAAATACCCCTTCAAAGTTTAATTGGCTGGCTAAATATCCGCAAGTCCAGCGATTAGGAACTTTGTAAGATGCTACGATATCACCAGCATTATATGTCTTTCCTGTTACTGGTTCTATCCAGGATTCAGTGGCATATAGGCAGCAAGTACCAAAGGTAAGTCCAGTTGATCCTCCACCTGTTGGACCAGTAGCATCTAGAGTAGAACCTCTAAAATCAACTAAAGATTCAATACCAGTTACTTTGATATAATTTGAAGATATTGGAGCTGGATCATAGTTTACTTTTACCCAGCTATACCCATCTTCCATGTTAATTACAGTACCATTCGAACCGCTTGGTGCAAATTTGCTCGGTGCAGAATTATTTCTAGTAGAGAGTTTATTGTAATTTGTATCACCAACGCACAAATATAGCTCTTTTGTGGTCGAATTGAAGCAAAGGCTATTTGTTATAGTTGGATCTGTATAGTCAAAAACTTTAAATGTTTTTGCTGCAACCCAGTCGTTTCGGGTAAAAACAGCAGATACATTGTCTAAGGTGACTCGTTTTATAAAGCTAGCTGAATTAGCGACATCCTTCGAAACTCTGCTGCTCTTATCGGCATATCCAACTTCAACTACGCCAAAGCCAGCATAATAATCCCAATACAAAGAATCAGTCAAAAAATTACTTACAGCTTCTGAATATCTGTTGGACGAGTCATTTGGCATACTTTATTTATAGTACCAAAGTGCTAGGTGAATATCTCTCAGCAGCGTTAATAAAAGTTACAGAACTCTTCTGGCCCTTGATAAGATCAAATCTAATTCCAAGAGGTTTCATTAGAGAAATGAAATCGTCTTGGTATTTCTCAGGAATATAGGCTGTCAAGACGATACCAAATTCTTGTTTATTGCGACCTTCAGTTAAAGCATCACTGTTTAGCACACCCTGGTTCAAAATCATGGTTTCATTGACTCCGAAAGTGATGCTATAATCATCAAGAACTGAATCAAAGAAAGTTTGAATAAAATATTTAAAGGAGTCTTGATTGCCCTTGTTTACCACAAATCTCTTTTTGTTGGAGATCAGGAATTGCCTCAATTCAGATTCGTACTCTTCTCCAAAGTCATCGAAATCAAAATCTGAGAATAAAGACTTATATGTTTCTTTAAGTGAGCTAAAATTCATGTAGAAGACATTTTGAATATCTTCGTAATTTGGGTAAATGTCTAATCCACTAGCCGAGAACACCCAGTCATAATACTTCTGAATCAAATTAATAGTATTGATATCAGGATCTGCTTTAGCTTCTTTGACTAGCCAAGCTGGAAATTGATGTTCTACGGAATAGAAAAACTTTCTATCTGTCGATGCTAGTGTTTCTAAATCAAATTGAGTACCTAAGACACTAATTGCATATTCGCACCCAGCATCGGTATTATATTGGGCTATGCCACCTGTGGCTGCAAGATTCGGATTGGTGAAAAAGAGAATCATGTTACTGTTAAAGTATCGACTTCGTATTCCACGGCCATATTGTTCTGGGGAACAATTGAAGTGGCATTAGCGGTTATGGAAATGGTGAATGTTGCACTTGGATCTACGGTATCGTAGAAAAGTATGTGACCAGTCGTAGGATTGAATACTCCGACCTTAGAATTTACTAATGTTCCGTCATTTAAGTAAGCAGCAATATACTTGTATCCGTTTAATTCGGGAACATTTGTAGTTGTATTTGCAAACTTGACTTGGCTTGCTGAGAGGTTTGTGCTCACCAAAGTAGTAGTAAAGTTTGTTATAGCATGGTAGAATCTTATATTTCTTGACACATCAAGATCCACCACATTATCAAAGACAAAGGTAATATTAGTGTCTGTAACTGAAAGACCAGGATCGTAATCAGTTACTAGAGTAATTAAATCTGCCTTTGAAATTGCGTGATTGAATTGATTATTTCCATAAGCATTATTGATCCCAACAATCAATTCTGATCTGAGCTGTGATGCGGATTTATTTGTCTTTCTGGAATCGTATGTTATAGCCAAACTCAATTTTCCAGTAAAGTCATCGCTCTCAAGATATTCTATGGCAAGTCCAACGATAGATTTAGCCGATAACTTGCTACTTAATGATGTTACTTGTGAGGAATCTGCTCCAAGACCTATTAGTGAGTAATAAATCTTTCCATAGAAATCGTTATAATCTTGACCATCAAAAACGGCAATTTGATTTCCAATGGTAGTTTCGTCCGGAACATAGCCAGATGCTGCTATGGCAGCTTCATAGTCGCTCTTTGTTACCAATGAAGAATATCCGTAATATCTTGGCCCAAGATACTTTAGATAATTGATGTCTGGAGCGTCAAATCCTCCTGACGAAGTGGTTGATGACACGGTAGCGGCAGGAATAGCTAATCCGTTATTTGACGAGAATTGAGTAATTGAGTTGAAAATTACTCCGTTTCCCTGCTGACCAGATGCCACAACATAGGAAAGCAATACCGTATCTGTGCTAATTATAGACTTACCTATGCTATTGATATCTTCTGATTGGAGATTTTTTCCAAATTTAACATAGTAATAATCTCCTTTCTTCACCAAGAAGAAGATTTGAGATTCTTCTGTTGTACCAACAACTGGTTCATTAGTATAATTGGTCCAGTATGTTCCGTTTACTGAAATAAGAACGGTCCTTATATCAACATCTTTATCTGCTATTTGAAATTCCTGATTATCAAGATCAACATTGATTGCCAATTGCTTTACTAACTTGGTTCCAGCATAAAATTCAAAAGTACTTGCAGTATCAATTGTAATTCTTGGTCCGATGTAGTAAAAATTGATGGGATTGTTGCTGGCATTTCTAGCCCTCATGGTTGCAAAACGATCTATCTGGGCAAGATTAGCATTAGTCTTGGTAAATGTCACAAGAGCAAGAGAGGATTTCTTTGTTGGGGGTGTAAATCCTGTTATTTGAAGCAGTTTCGATACCGATTCCACATTCTTTGCACTTGAAATGAAAGACTCATTGTTCAAAATATGGAGATAATGTAGCCATATTAGCGTATTATAGGTAAATAAACCATTGATCATGTCGATAGCTGTATTTGGGCTATCAAGATCAAATTGCTGACCAACACCAGTTGATTTTAAATAAGTGACAAGACTTGCTTTTAGCGTATCGTAATCTAAATCAACTAGGTTAATTGGCTGCGTCATAGAATTATTTAGGATTTAAGAACTTAGTATTATTTTTGTACCACAAACTTATAAGTCGATGAAATAAGAGTATTTGCATCGTCTGAAACGGTGTATGTAGCAATCACTGACAAATTCTTATTGAAGACATTTGACTTATCAAGACTAAATACAATTTTCTTAACTCCTTTGGCGTTAGTTGCCACAAGAGAGTTTAAATCTGCCAAAATCACAAACTCTTTCATTGTATTTTTATTAAACTTCAATTCATCTATAGAAAAAGGAGTGGAGACAAATCTGGTATCTCCTTGTTTACCAAGACAAATTATTTTAATTTGTTGATTGGTGAAAGCAGTTTTGGTGATTTTTGCGATATCGCTTTTTGAATCTGTTTTGAGGTATATGCTTAGATCTTTTAAACTCATCTCTGAATCCTTTCTAGCGAATCTGTTTCTGAATATGTAACATCTTCGAAAACATCTCCAGGAATACCACGACCAAAAGCAGATAATGTCAAAGTCATTTCATGATGTCTATCTTTAAATATATGATGCTTGATTGATAAAACCAACCATCTACCATTTAATTTGCCGTATTCTGTTTGATATTGAGGATTTATCTGATCATAAATCGTCACTATATCTCCAGGACTAATTTTAAAAGTCCCTGCAACTTTGATGTCAACTCGTATAGCATTCATCAAAGAAAGCAGAGCTTTTCTATACAGAGGGCTTACTGGATCTGTGTTCCAGAAAGTTGAATTTTTAAATGCAATATTTAAAAGCTTATCAAAGTCCTTTCCTACTCTAGGACAGTCGCATGAATACGGAGCATTCGGATCTATTAACAGACATCCAAGATATTCTCCACCCATCTGAGTCTGTATTTCATTGCAGAGTTTTATATCTTGAAATGCTGCTTGTAAACAACATTCTGTGGGTTCGCACTCCGATGGCTTCATTGTGATGCCTGTGTATCCAGCAAAGAATCTCTGTTCACATTCTTGAAGTGTTCTAGGAGAACCGTGGAAAATTGCATCTGGATTTGCACAGGTATAGTCTCTGCCTTCCATGAATATTTCATTGGCATCTCTATACTGACTGGTTCTCGTTATGATTGTCTGTAACAGTTTTAGATCTAGCATTCTATACAAGGTCCTTCTTTATCATTTTGCGCGTCGAAAAGATATAGGTACGGTGTTCTCTTTAGTAGAGTTGGACAGAATGTAAGACCTCTAATGCTGTGCATTTCAATTTGATACATTTTTACTATCTGTCCATGTGTCAATGGAACGCATGCATCATTTTTAGAAGGATGATTTCCGATTGCCTGATTTATGGTTCCTAGAGGATATCCATCGGCAATTAAGTTTGTTCCTGGTCCAGCATATTTTTTATTTTCATTTTCAAAGTTCATCACTTCATTAATATTGAAGGCTTCAAATCCTTGTGTGTATCCACCGGATCTGCCTAATTGGAAACTTACAACCTTGAAGCCTGGATTTGATTCTGTGTATTCGTATTCAGCTCCTTCAAATCCAAAAGTCTGGCCATTACAAGTTACGTCACATGCTTCACAAATTTCTGTACCAGCAATCTGATCAGTAGGAGTGCATGTAGAACCATTTAAAGTTACTCCAGCAATTCTTATAGGAATAAATTCTACTTCTTGCCAAGAATATCTGTAGGCTTTTGCTCTAGTATTTGGTTCTGTCTGTCCTTCTCCCTTGATAGCAGAAGCACCAGTGATCAATGCCCAGAAAGAAGTGTTTGAATCTAAGCAGCAAACAACATATTTGAAGATGTTCCACTTTTCCTTTATTCTTCTCAAAGCAAGATAGGTTGCTCTTTTTTGAGCTGCTGTCTTTTTGATACCAATGTAAATCTTTGCGATATTTTTATCAATAGTATCTGTTGCTTCTAGAGATGTTGTAAACAAATCTGGAGGGAATCCACCTCCCTCGTCTAAGCCACCATCGCCAAGCCCACCACCGGGACCTGTAGTTATTTGCCCAACAACAGGATTGAACTCTTCAATATCAAACATCGTCTGCCACATCAACTGTGTTTGTCTGTGGCCCATCAACTCTTCTGCTGTTACTCCTTGTTCAGTATAAAAAGTATAGCTTGGCTCATATACGCTATTATTGTAGAATGAATTATCAAAATAACCAAACTTACCATCATCATAAAAGCGTTTGGTATAGGTAGCCATAGTTGCACCTACAGCAGGATCATAAAATTCTAAATTTACTTGATCATATTTTATTAAATTTTCTACATCTCCACGCTCAAATGGATTTTGAGTTGAAGGTGAAGTTTCATATATTTGATAAATTTCTTTGGGAAAATGTTCTTCTATCTTAAACAAAATATTAGATTTTGTTATTCCAATTCCATAATCAGAATAGTTAAAGAATGGATTTGAAAGATTTGGTGCTACTCTTTCATAATAAGATGCAAATACTCCTGAATTTTCCAATTCCATTAAGGACAAAGCAGGATGAAATCTAACACTGTCGATCTTTTGACGGCCTGTTTCGTCAAAAGTATCCAAGCTATCTCTGGCCTGAATACCAAAATCCATCTTTGAATCTTCTTTTATCAATTCGCCTAAAGAGATAAAATTTGTAGATTTTAAATCTTTCCAGAAGAAAAAGTCTGCTCTAGTTTTATCTTCTTCTTTCTTTGTATTTGCATTTTCAGCCAAATAGTTCAGCAAAGTTAAAACTTTGCTATGATCCACCACTCTTCCACTTGGGTATGTCATTGGCCTTGGTTTTAACCAAGCATAATTTTCAGTAGAAGAAAGATTGTATTCCTCGTCTATGAAATACTGTTCAAACAATTTTTGAACCCAATTATCTCCATCAAAAGTTCCTTCGGGGGTTGCTTTGCAAATATCTTTAATATCTTCTTCAAATTTAAAAGGAAGTCTTTCGTTAAAGAAATAAGATTCATGAATAAATTTAAGTATTACTAATCTTGGCTGTGTTCTGTCAGCATAATCTGTGGCTCTAGCAGCCTGATACACATAGTAATATGGTAGATCAATAATTTCTCCGAATCTATCTGTTATATTAATTTGAATAAGATCTTTTCCGGTGAAATTGAAATCACCAATCATGTCACCAGGATCTCTTAATATAAGAGTACCGGACGGGATTGTTCCAAAGATACTCTCATCAAAAGTTAATTGCTCTAAATAACCATTACTCTGATTATTTGTTACAACAACCCATTCATTCTTGGTTCTGGCATGAGTAATTTTTATAGAATTAATACTTAGTAGATTAGCTACTGCCATTTACATTATCCTCAATAAGCTGAACAACACTCTCTTTAGGCACATTAATTATATTTGTGTTGTTGATCAATTTTTCCTTTTCGTTTACTGTAACATAACCACCAGTCGGTGTTCCTGTCAAGTAATATAGATTCACATCTGAATCTGTAATAACAATATTATTTTCATTTATAAACTCTACAGGAGAATCCGAATAATTTTGAGTTCCAAAAATTAATATTGAGTTTGTTTGTTGCCATTGACCGTTTATTTTTTTGAATACTGGTAAATTGCCAGTACCTAAAGTACCAACCATCAATGCTTTGATCTTTCTAATTTCTACATCCTGATCTATGACATAAGCAAAATTAGTTGTTATGTCAAATCCTGCACTAAAACCAGAAGTTGGAGTTCCAATTAACTCTCCTCCGGCAAAAGTTGCACTAAAGTTACCAAATATCGCAGTATACTTCTGTAGAGTATCTTCTATCTTTTTGGTTGGAGGTGGAAGTTCTTCAAACGGATTTACCATTCCCGAAGTATAAAGAGGAGCGAAGTAATACTTGTGATTATTAAATAGCTCAAACGACAGCTTATCTAATAAAACATTTTCATCAATCTTTTTGCCATAAAAGTCAGAACTATACTGAGTTAAATCATACTCAGAACTCAAATCTTTTACTGGTTGAGTGATTCCGCTAAAGTCATAAGAAATTGTGTTGAATTTTCCAAAAATCATGGTCTAATTATCTGTGAAATTTCTGATTTGCTGTAAACAGCTCCTCTATAATATGTACCTGTTTCAAATTCTTTAAAAATTAGTGTCAATGACGTTGCCATTGGAGCACCATCTTGGAAGAATCTTGCAGTATCTTCGTCACCGAAAGGAATTTTATTGACTTCTACAGTTGCCAAAACACAAACAAGAGGATCCCCCAACCAAAGAGTAGTTAATTGAGCTGGATCTCCTTGTCCGACCACTTGCAAACGCCACAGGAATGGAGGAAGAACTCTTTCTGGTACATTTGTAGCAAGAGGATATGAAGCACTTCTGAATGCTTCGCATATATTTCCAATAGCAGTAGATTCGTTGAATGTTTTTGGAACCATCAAATACTTAAATCTGAATTCTCTTCTGGCTTCACTTATCAATGACATTTCAGTGATGTTTGAAAACATCTGCTGAGTCGTAGTTGAGTTCATATTTTCTGCTATCATTGCTACAGGATCAGCAAATGCTCTCTTCAATAAAGCGGAAGCAGAGCCAGCATTAGCCTCACCAGCTGCACTGAGTATTGGACCTACCGGGTTAGGTCCTTCAGCAAAACCATGCTGAGTAGATACATTTATACCCAATGGAAGAGGTAAAAGAATGTAATCAAGTCTTCTATTAGATATGGCTCCTCTGGTTCTATCTGCGGCTAGAACGCTATATTCGGCGGCTTCAAAAAGAACGCCGTAAGGTATTTCTGCAACATCTTCTAGTGGAAATTGAAATGGCATTTTGGTTCATACTATATATTCTATGCCGTACAAAACAAAATTTGTACCAACGAACAAGGATAAGTATGTCGGTAATTGTGAAAAAATACTATGCAAATCCTTATGGGAGAGAAAACTTTGCAAGTATTTCGATAATACCGACAGCGTTATGAAATGGTGCTACGAGTGCGTCAAGGTTCCCTATATCTCTCCAGTAGATAACAAAAAGCATACTTACTATCCAGATTTTTTAGTTATGCTAAAAGATAAGGGCGGATCGGTAAAAACCATGATCGTAGAAGTAAAACCAGATAAACAAACTAAGCAACCGACTAATCCTAAAAGAAAATCTTATAAGAACGAAGTGGTTACTTTTGTCATAAATGAAGCAAAATGGACTGCCGCAAAGTCTGTTTGCGAGACAAATGACTGGGAATTTAAACTCTTAACAGAAAAGAACCTCTTCAAATGAATTCCATAGAAGATATCAAAAGAATAATCAATCAGGCTGGTGGATTACAAAGAACTAACAGATTTAATGTAACTCTTTATTCTCCAACTGAAGCAACAAATACCATTCCCGCCCAAAGAGTGGTATTCGGTGGTAGAGAAATACAGGCAATTTCAGATAAGCTCCCCGGTCCAGGATTTGGCCGTTTAGTCCCAATAAATATCTCTTACGGCAGTAGAGATCCATCTTTACAGATAACATTTCCCGTAGAACAAGACTGGAAAACCTATAAGATGATCGAATACTGGATGAACGCTTTGGCAAATGACGGAAGCAATCCAGCATTCTTCTATGGTTTTAGCTTCGGTAGACCTTATGCAAACTTTGCCAAAAATGGTGGCGCAGAAGTTCAATGCTTGGACACCAACGGAACAGTAAAAGCAACATTCAGATTCCGTGAAGTTTATCCCATAAGAATAATCCCAATTGAAATGGATGCGTCCATTTCAAATACATTCTTGACTTATGATGTAATCTTTAATTTCAGATCGTATCATGTTTATTGAGAGATATTATGAAAAATTTAACTAGAAACTTACCAAAATATTCATGCATTCGTCCGAGTACAGGAAAAGAAATCAAGTTTCGACCATTTTTGGTTTCAGACGAAAAAACTTTACTTCTCATCAAGCAAGAACAAAATCCTCGCTTGATTATCGAAAATGTTGTACAGCTTCTATCTTCATGCTTTGAAGATCTTGATGTCGATTCCCTAACACTTCAGGATGTAGAATTTTTGTTCTGCAATCTGAGAAGCAAGTCCGTAGGAGAAATTGTAAAAACTAATTTTACATGTCCTGTGACATCGGAGAAGATTAAAACAGATTTGGATCTTTCTCAACTGAATGTATCAAAATCAAATACAACATTTGAATTGGCTTTGGACAGCAGCTTCAAGATTGTATTCAAAGAACCGACTCTCAGAAAAATCTTTTCGGTAAGCGGAAAATTTGATGTGGCCCATCTTATACAGGCATCAATAGACAAGGTTTATCGTGATGATGTTGTATATGAGTTTGCTGATCTATCTGAAGATGAACTTGGGCAGATCATAAAAAACTTTACTACCAAGGAAAACGAACAAGTCAAAAATTTCGTAATCAATCTGCCAAAGACCTATGCAGTTGTGTCTTATACAACTTCTGATGGTATGGTAAGAAAGATGAGATTGGATGGCGTACTGAATTTTTTTACATATGCCTAAATCACATTGATTTGATGATTTACTATAAAATTAGTTACTTCTTATCATCAAGTAATGTGTTAAGCGTAAGTGAACTTGAGGATTGCATACCATGGGAACGAGACATATATTTCAATCAACACAAGAATAAATTAGAAGAGGAAACCTCCAAGAATGCCTGAAACAGATCTACTGATGTTCCCTAGCGAATTGCCAACACCAAATGCTGGGCAAAATTCTTTGTTTGATTTTGGAAGCACTCCAAATTTGAACATGGGGAACTATTCAGGTTTGATTCCTCAGACTGATGCTCCATCTCAATTTGATTATGAATCTGGTCCAGGAATGTTTCCTGAAGAAATGCCTGGATACGATCCTGGTCTAAATCCAGACGGAGGCATTCCTGTCTTTGATGAACCTGGTCTTGGAGAACAGATGTTCCCCCCTGAAATGATGCCAGCGGATATTCCTGCTGGCTTTGAACCTTCGGGAATCCCCGGTCTAGGGGAACAAATGTTTCCTGAAGATATTCCGCAAGAAATGCAGGATGAAGTTCCCTTAGAGCTTCAGGATACTAGCGAAATAGAACAGAATGAATACGAAAGAGATAATTTATTAAAACTTCTTGAGTCTGCTGAAGGTCTAGATCAAAATACAAGAAATATTGTTCAAGAAAAAATAAATTCTTTAGATACAGAAATCCAACAGCAAAAGCAAAAAGTCGATATGCTTTTGTCTAGAAAAGGTGCTGTAGTTAGTCCCGGTGCATCTTCTACGATGGACAAGTACAGAGTTGTAAATGCTTCCTCCGGATATGAGGATGATTTACGAAACTTTCTTGCAGAAATAAAAAACCCTCCGAGGTGGAGGGTTTTGGGCTGAGAGGATTTTAGTCTTCCTTTGCCAGTCGCTTGAAGTATTCAAGCGCATCTTCGTCCTCGTCAGGCTTGGGAGCCTTACGAGCAGGAACGGCTTCAGCCACTTCGTCCTCGTCCTCCGCTCTCTTAGCGGCAGGGGCAACGCTGCGAATGTCACCACCGAGAACATCGTTGAGCTTCTTCTTAAGTTCGTCATATGACTTGAACTCAGCAGGAGCAACAAAGTCCTGAAGCTTGTACAGTGTCTTCCACAGCTTCTCAAGCTTCTCGTCATCACCCTTGTAGAGTTCAGCCGCACCGTCAAACTCAGACTTGTCGTAGTTGGTATAACCAGCCACCTTACGAATCTTCAGCTTGAAGTTAGCACCCTTCCAGAAGTCGAACGGGTTGATGGCTTCCTCGTCCTTGAACTGAGGCTGCATGGCCTCCTGAATCTTCTGGAAGATCTTCGTACCGTACTTGAAGAGGAACACCTTACCTTCGTTCTGAGGGTTTGAAGGATCGCTGACAACAAGGATGTTGCTGATGTAGGTTAGCTTACGCTTACGGTTACGGGCAATGTCCTTGTCCTTCTCGACACCGCTGTTCCAAAGTTCGCTATTGGCTTCACAGATCGGACACTTCTGACCAAGCGTGGTTGGGCAGTTGTCGATCAGCCAGCCACCCTTGCCTTGGAAGCCGTGTGAGTAAACCTTGACCCAAGGAACATCCTCACCTTCACAGGCTGGAAGAAAACGAATCACGGCATAGCCGTTACCCGCCTTGTCAACTTCTGGCCTCCAGAACCGATCATCCTTGTAATCGGCAGTCTTGTTTAGGTCTTCGATCTTCTTGGTAAGATCTTCAATGCTGGACTTCGAACGCTTCTTAAAATCGCTAAATGACATATAGTCTCCTTAAATTTTTCCCAAGGAACTCCCTTGGCCGATGGTGTAGTATACCAAAGTCTGGTGATTAGTCAAAAGGGAAGTTTGGCCTTTTTGGGCAGAATATGAAGATCTCTTCCTTCCTCAATCAACTTTTCGATTACTGGTTTGGTTAGCAGTTTTGCAGCCCCTTCTGGCTCAATCTGATAATCCTCACAATGTTTTAAAATTGCGTCCATGTAGGTGCAATTATTTTTAGAAACATATTCCACGATTAACTTCGAAAACTCATTTTTAAAAGTAGGTTCTATAAGCATGTTGAATACCCTATATAGTAGTGTAATTTGGAGAAAAAATGCCTGATAATACTGATCCCAATTTGAATGTAGGTATCGCTGGCGGTCTTACCGCAACCATTGCAACTGATTTCGTTATCGATGTTTATGGTGCTACCGCGCATGTTCCACTAAGCAAAATAGTATTTGGTGGTACTTCAGATGCCACCCGAATCACCTCGACTAGCCCATTGCCAGTCTATGTTTCCTCTACTGGTGTTACCTTAAATACCAGAGCCACAATTACTGGTGGTGGTACTGCTGGATCAGTACAGGTAGTAAATTATAGCACAAGTTCACTAAAAGTAAATGGTTCAGGTCTAAATGCTGCTGTTATCACCCAGGATCAGGCTGGTAACACTCTTCTTACAAATATTTACACCGATACCCAGGCATTTGTCAGTAATTTTGGTAGCGGTGGATATACAATCAAAACAATTGGTGTTGGACCAACTGGTGCTACAAGCGGATCTTATGTTCGTCTGTTCGACCCAACCACCAATCTAATCGCTGGAGTCTCCAATGGTGGAGGTAGCCCAGCTCTAATGGTTCAGGTTCTTGGTGCTCCAATTACACTAACTGCAAATGTAAATCCCTCGGTTGGTATTTTCAATAGTGCTACTGGTCCGATTTTCATTCAAGGTTCAACCGGATCACCTGTCAGCATTACTGGAGTGACCCTTGAATCTCTACTAACATCAATCAATCAGTCTGGCAACTCTGGAGCAACATTTACTTCTAGAATCCCAGCAATTGAAACTCTATTAACAGCTGGTACTGCCAAGGTAACTGTAAACTCAGAGACTTTGCCAAGCAGCATTCTAACAGGGCTATTCACTGCTACTACCTCAGCAACAGGAATTTACCCAGCAGGATTCACATGCTCCAAGGGAGTTAATCTAAAGTCATTTCCTACAAATACCCAATACATTTTCGTCGGGGAAAGCGGATTTACTTATGGATATCCACTAAACAGTGGTCAAGAAATATTCCTTCAAGTATCAAATCTAAACAAGGTATTTGCCAAGAGTGGTGGCGGAAGCACCGGACAAGCACTATACTTTATAGCAAGATAAAATGAGTATTGAGAGTGATATTGTAGAAGTTAAATCCATAGGTTCCTATGGAATCAAAATTGTGAATTCGTATTCCGATTTTGATTTGATGGGAAAGAGATTCAATTCAAGTCCTCTGGTTTATTATTACAATGCTTTTGGAAATGCCATTTTTGATTATTCCAATACAACGGATCAAGACGACTTAGATCTTTTAGAAATTTTTCTTCAAGGAATTACTAACGGAAATACGTTTACAGTTACAAATGGTTACTATGTAAAAGATCAGGACGGTATAACATCAAACATTAATGGTGTGTATCAGTTCAACGGAGCTACAGGAAACAATCTATTACTAACAACAGTAATCTCCGCTACTGGAATAAACAGTGCTGAATTTAGATACGAAAGAGATTTCTTTGTCGATCCACCTCAGTTGGATCTAAATTCTGGATTCACTGGGGATATCGCTTACATAATCACTTCTGTAACAAATCCGGGTGCAATACAGGATCTAGGTTTGTATGAAGATGACCTAGTTGAAATTTCATATGCTGGTAATACAGCAAATATTGACAGATATTCGGTAGAAAAAGTTGAGACTTCTACAGACGGAACTGAACTTATTTTTGTAAAAGAACCATTGGTATCTAACGATAGAATCGGATCGGCAACAACAATTGTTGTTTATAACAGAGGTACGGCTACAGAAGAATATCTGAATAAGAGTAGAGTACTAAATGGAGCTGCAAGAACATATGATTCCGAAGGCACTCTATTAGAATGCTTTGAATATCAGAATGAACTTCAAGGATATCTAAGAAGATTCCGATATTCTGATTCTGAAACCACCAGCGTATGGGGATATGGAACAGATTGTAGCGGTGTTGCAACAAACCCAGATGCGGCTGGCAGCGGAGCACTATACGATACATTTGTATCGGTTAAAGTAAGCACCAACGGATTCATAATAAATGGCCAAGTCAGACCAGCAATAACTTTGACTCCAAATGTAACATACTTGTTCTATCAGGGACATATCAGTAACTACAATAGCATTCTTCCCCATCAAATGGTATTTACTAGAAATAGAGGCAATGTTTCTTCTTCTAGTTTATTGACTGATATTTACAGTATAAATGGTACTCCAGGAAATTCAGATTCTTATGTGTTGGTAAAACCAACATCACAGACACCAGGAGTATTTTATTACGAGTGCCTAAATCACCCTAATATGGGAGGGGTGATTTATGTCACAACTACTTTGAACTTGACTAACTTTGCTGCTACTACATCTATCAATCGTAGCGGAAGTTTATATCTGTAATTAAATCGACAATCTTTTATCAGTCATCGTTAAGATAAATTTTCTTATCTTGTCAATATAGCCACGGTTTCTGAGTTCTTTGAATACAAGATTTTCTTGAGTAAACTCTCCGCTTTTTGCAATAGCATGCTTTCTCATCTTTTGGAATTTTTCCAAAAGTTTCTCGGCAGCTTTCGTATCAGTCGTGTTTTCTATAGCATGATCGATCTGGTAAATAGCATCATCGATCTTTTTCTTAAGCAGATCATCGTGCTCAAAGTCAAGTTTTAGATTCTCTGGCTTTACGATCCATTTTCCAGTCTTCAAGGAATAGACTCCCTGGTTATCTGGGATTTTTACTTGTCCAAGTTGAGCATAAACTTCAACTTCTGTGTCATATATTTCAATATCGTGAGTCAAAGACCAAATCAATTTCTTATCTTTGAAGTATTCCTCACCAGCGCAGTTTGGGATTTTCTTGGGATTTAGGATGATATGAACATCTAAATCCGAATCATCGGTATAGTTGAAATTTGCATTTCCCCCGGTAAGTACTATATCCTCGACTGCACTGGTGGGTACTTCGGCAAATTTTAGCCATTCTTTGGCTATTTCAAGTAGCTGCTTACGGACCTCATCCTTGAGAAAAATATTGACCCAGAACTTTGGATTGAGTTCTGAGTGATATTGAAGCGTCAATGCTTCCAATAAAAATCGTCTAGGATTGAGCATACAATATGTAGAATATAAATATAGGGAGGAAAATAATGAACCATACGCCAATAAAAGTAATAGCAGTAACAGCAGGGGCTGGCGCAACCACTATATCCGACAAGCATAGAGCTGTAATTGTCTCTAATACTGGTACAACCACAAGCGAAATAACTTTACAGTTTTTAAATATTAACAATTTAAATACTGGAAATTTTGTTATTAGATTAATTGCAAACTCTGGACCATTTTATATTCCATGTAGAGTAAAATCAATCACTGTTACTACATCTACATCTAATGCATCTATAGTTCTTTTAGCGTAATGATTTTAAATAATCAAAATATAATGATATACGGATCAGACGAAGAAAAAAGTCTGAGAGTTATTGGAATTACTAGCGGTCTATTCACCGTTCCTGATGGTGAAACATACACTTTTCATGTGGATTTATCAGACATAAAACATAAAAAATTATTATTATCTGTGGTCCCACAAATAGAAGGTGTATTTACTCCCGGTGCTGCAATAAATTTTAGCACAATAACTTTAAATCTAAACGAAAATCAATTTACTCACAATATGTTCGATAGTTCCTCTTCTTCTTCTATTGCTAGACAGCCTCTTTTAGAATATTTTCCCTCAAATTGCAGAGGAATAACTATGAGTGTTTCTTGCGTACCTGGAGAAGGTCCAATTGAAGATACAGCGTATTATATTGCATTCATTGCATGAAAAAACCCCCTGCTGGAGCAGAGGGTTTTAAAAATTAACTATTCAGTTGTATTAGATACGATTCTTCGCCTTTGTGCAGCTGTTTGAGCACTGCTCAAGGCGCGTGTGCAGTTCATCCACATTTCGCCACATATCGCTTCGAACGCTATGAAGTTCATTATTGAAAGTCACATTGTCAAATTCCTTTTGGAGTTGGCAAATGTGCTTCTGAAGAGCACGAATTTCACAAACAAGCAGGAAAACAGTCAGGCCAACGAACGACCAGACAATTGGAGCCTTTGCATTATCAAGATGCAGAAGCAGAGCACCGAACGCAGTAAATGAAGCAAGCCAACGCAAACCAAAAACATTAGTATTAATCATTTTTATTCTCCTTTTGAATAATTTTACTTAAAACTGAAACAATTTGGTCAATTTTACGATTCTCCAGAATCATATTGACCTTGATCTTTTCAATCTCATCCTTGAGAACTAGTACGATTTTTCTATCTTCTTCGGTCATAATCATACTTATCCCTCCAATGAGTAGGTTGGAAGTCCACACG
>Ga0181356_1000032_pt1 | contig 49487 bp, 68 predicted proteins | sample Fa13VDMM110SN_FD_130104 | JGI IMG/M metagenome (GOLD analysis project Ga0181356, IMG submission 130104) | Freshwater viral communities from Lake Michigan, USA - Fa13.VD.MM110.S.N | ecosystem: Environmental > Aquatic > Freshwater > Lake | place: USA: Michigan | collected 2013-09-24 | reverse complement strand
TTTCTATGGTGAATACAAAATTATATAGCAATGGAATGTAGTTCGCTGGGTCGTTGTATGCAGCTGCATTATTAGCAGGCACTTCTCCTCCTTTCCAAACAGATGAAACAAAACTTGTAGGCGTTAGTTTTCCATAAACTATATTGCTTGAAGCAGCTTGAGGGTGAACAACGGGCGAGTCTTCTGCACGAACAAGAAAGTAACTTCCTTGCGTTGCAGCAATCTTTAATTTATAATCTGTAGGCGTATTGGCAGGATATACACTAGTCTTTATGTATATGTATTGATTCTTAGTGCCATCATAATTAAACGGAAATGTTGGCATTGGACTTCTTATAGCATATCCTTGAAATGTATATGCATCACTTGGAGAATTAGCATCATAAATTTGACCCCAACCATTTTCAGGGAAACTATACCCCTGCCAAGTATATGTCAACCCAGGCCAAATCATAGTAAAAAATCTGTTTTCCATATTCTTATTTCTATACCACAAGAATATATAGCCAGTAGTTTGGGTGAACGATAAGATGTTCTTCGCTCTTGTTTGAACAATATTTACTCTTTCGGCCCAAGTGGGAAGCGTACCTGAAATTTTGTATTTAAGAACTCTTTTATTATATGCCTCTAAATCTGAATAATCAGAAGTTAGAATAACATTTTCATAGGCATTTGTCAGCTCTGCCTCTATCTCATTGCCTATCCAAAAACCACTAATTTGGTCTACAGTATTTGATATTGTATTTGTACGACCAAACTTATCCACAAACTCAACCCCAAAAGAATACTGACCCCAAGGCACAAAATTCCTCCTTGCGTTTAGTGCATCAATGTAGCCGGGCATATCATATACTTGATTATTATTTAAAGCAAGAAGTGCGCCTTCAAAAGAGATGTTCCCTTTGTCTTCAAAGTCTACAATATAGTTTGCGTGATTAAGTCTGTTTTGGGCAATCTCATTAGCGATTGATTGGAATGGCACAGAATCAAACCTTGCATCCGTAATGTCGGAAGTAACAAGAGTTCTAGGTTGCGCCACCATATTTGTAAAAAATGAAGACCCATTGAAATTGGCATCATTATTCACATATCGAATTTGATTCCAAGGAGAGTCATTCCCATCTCTTATAATAAAAACAATAGCTTTAATTAAAGACCCTATCTTTATGTAATTGTTTACTTCATCCGCTGGAATGGTGAGCGTTACATTATACCCAACATAACTTAATGTGCTTGTGTATGGTGCTATGCAACTATTTTCATTGTTGTCATAGACATAGTAATAAGAATACTGCCACCCGGTTTCTGTCGCAGCCCTATTTTCTTTTGAAGCACTAAGCCATTCTTGATTTAAATCAGTTTGTGGGCTAACATTTAAAGCAACTCCCGGTTGTCTTTTTATCTGCGTGTAATACCATTCTTCAGCGGGAAGTGGATAGGTGTCTAATTGTGTATTATCTCCATCCTCAAACTTCTGTGTGCGAATGCCCTTTGCGACATTCACCATCCTCGGCTGATTCACATTGTCTGTCCAATACAGCTTACCATCAATGGCAGCCATAGACACATTCATTGCTGTGTTAAAATTCAACCACGCCCCTCTGACAATCCTTTCTATGGAATTGTTACTTCCCCTCACCAAATAAATAGCGTGATTGCCTTGGCTGTTGTACAGGGCGAAGTAAACAACTTGCGCCTCAAAGTCATCCATTACACCGACAACAAGATTGTCTCCATCAGGAATGGCATATTGTAATTGCTCATTCCCATTGAGAAGAATACCCCCAGAGAGGTTTGTATTTTCCACGGATGCACCAAAGCGAAGGTTTTTTGCAGCCCTTGCCTCGTTTGGCTTTATCACCCTGTCATCAATGTCTGGGTTAACCCTGTCAATCCTATGTATCATATTACAAAGTTACTTCTTTTCCTCCTTTCCGGTTAGTCTTAGATACTGCTTCACCCAAGGAGTTCTTTTGGCTTTCTTCTCGTAATAATTGTCAGCCCTCTCAGCTACTTTATCTAAGCCCTTGGTGACAGTCATCAACTCTTCGTATTGCAAGTCGTAGTTGCGTTTTATATCCTCTTTCATTTCAGGCGTAAGAGCATTGATGCGTTCAAACATTTGTTGTTTCTTTTCAGATACACCTGAAGTTGGAAGCACCTCATCCTTGTACACCGCCTCAATAATTTCATCCCTATACCTCTTTTCAAAAGAATATTTTTGAACAAGATTGTCTTCTCTGATGTTTTCAAAAAGGTCTTTTACGCTTTGCTTTCTCTTCCTTGCGAGTTGCCTTTCCACATCCCCGACAGCCTTCCCAGCTTCTTGTTGTTGCTGAATAGTTTGCTGAAGTTGATATGATCCCGTGGCTTTATCAAAGACCTCAAAAGCATTTTCTGTGTCTTCATCTTCCAAGTAACTAACAAAGGCTTTTTTGAATTTCTTTATTTCATCTTCGCCTGGGCTTAGGATGTTTCGTATTTTTTGAACATCCGACTTATCCTCTTCTTTATTTAAAGTGGTAGTACCTAAACCACCAATTGTAGCAAGAGCCGCTATCTCCTGAATACCTAAAGGCTGCTCTCCATATATTTCTAAAAGTGATTTAGCCGTAATGTTTTCAAAAGACTCTAATACGGGATCAAGCATATAGAACTCAAGACCACCATCATCTGGTTTGCGCCATCCGGGTTTACCGGGGACGGGAGTACTAAAAGCATAGTCAATAGGTATTCTTGATGAAGGAGCAAGCTTCCCTTTGCCATATTCTTTTATCAAGCCTCCCATGCTCTTGAAATAGGATTCTTCTATTTTCTTTTCAATTCCTGTGTATGGGTCTTTATATGCCCTTTTGCCCTGTAAAGCCAAAACCAATCTTGCCATCAAAGTAATGAGTTGCATACGCCCTCCATAAGGGTCAAAGATTTGGTTGCCTACACGAATTTTACCAAAGGCACTACTTTGTGGATTTTCTAAATCAATTGAAATGTTGCCCTCTTTTTTCTTATCCTCTTCATCTTCATCATTGCCGTCTGTAAGAGTTTTTGATATAAACATAAACAAAGCAACGCTAGTAATAAACTTAGCCATTGTCTTTATTTGAAACTCTTGCTGTCTTGTTAGTTTATATGGTTGCCCTCCAGCTCTCATTCTTAAAATATCAAGGGCAACTAAAGGCGTAAATGTCCTTAGTACAGATGCCCAGTTTTTTGGAGAGAAAATTAAAAGATTTAATGTCTTCATAGCGTGAGAACTTTTTTCAATATTCCCCAATGAAGACCTTCCAGACATAGTATTAATCATACTTGCTGTTTCTTCATAAGCCTTTGGGTTATTGTAAAAAGTAATACCCTTCTCTTCCAAAGCCTTCATTAAAATCATAAAGTTGCCCACTTTCAAAGTGTTTGTATAGGAAACTTGCGCCCTATTAAACGCTCTGATGAAGTTTAATCTTTTTGCAACATCATACAACTTTGGCCCCACTTTTGGGATATACTGTAAAGGAAGGAATATGGCATTATAAATAGACTCGGTTAGCGTATCAGCACCAGATTGCTCAAAAAACAATTGCTTGTCAAATGGGGTGTTGATATCAAGCCCAGACCTTTTAATAATTCTATAAAGGTCAGAATTGCGTATATATGCTAACTGATTTTGATAGGAAGTTTCGCTTACAAATCCTTTGCCCAAATTCTTAAATGCCTGCCCGGTAATTCTAGCATTAGCGAAATTCATTAACATTCCTTGTATTGCTATAGTTCCAAGGTCTATACCGCCAGCCAATACTGATTTTGGCAATTGAAGTAAAGAATATGCCCCATTCAAAAACTTGGTTGTTGCGCTTAATTTTTTTTGTTCTGCTTTTCTAAACTCACTATCCCATTCTTCCTGCGCCCTAAACTTTTCAGCAGACAATTTTTCAAGTTCTTTATCATACTGAACAGGAGGCTTTGGTTCTGGGCGAGGCTTCATAGCACGAAGCCTTACTATGGCTCGTTCAATGTTTCTTTTAGCCGTTGCATATCTTGCCGCCTCAGTAAGACCCATAGCTTCTTTCTGAGCCTTTATCTGATCCTTTAAATCCTTCTCTGCTAAAGTGTCTTCTGGGCGAGTTTTCTTTTCTCTAACTATCCCCTGCTGAAGTTCTTTAAGTTGGTCTTGAAGCCTTTTAAGTTTTTCAAATTGCTTAATCCTTTCTCTTAAATCTTTTGCCTCTTTAGAATCTTCCGATGGAGGAGTTTTTGTTTTCTTCTTCCCCTCCTCTAAATCATTTAGCCTTTCTTTTAAAGCTTTTAATTTTTCTGCCTCTGTTCTTTGAGAAGGTTTTCTACCAAAAATATTTTTATAAACAGTCTCGTATTGAAGCAAAAGATTTTTCCTCCTATCTGAAAGTTCTTTTTTATTGTTAGGATTCTTCTCTTTAGCAATTCCTTTTTCAAGGTCTTCTATGGCTGAGATGATTTTTCCGATTGCTTTTAACTCATCCATTTGGTCACGGATGTCATTCTTGGTAGGCTCATTTGTTTTGCCGTACCCAGTAATAGCATCTCTAACATCACGCTTGGTAACATTGAAAGCATCGGTGTTTAACTGTTTATAAATGTCGTCAACAATGTCTTCCACATTTTTATATCCAGCCTCAACATAGGCTTTTAAAGTTCCTTTAGGAATTTCTATTTTCCCATCATCGTTAATAATTGCCTTTGGAATATAAGCTCCTTCGATGCTCTTTTTAAACTCTGTTTCTGCTTGACTCTTTTTGTTATCATTTAAGCCCTTGTACCAATCGGTAGAGCGCATCTTATCTAGCCCTCTCCGCACAGCTACTTCAAGAGTACCAAGTCCATCTAAGGCTAAAGCAACGGCTTCAACAGAAGCATCCCAGGCAAGAGATGCTGGCGTGGCAGAACTAAAGATTCCTGGCTTTGAAAAAGCAAGTTTACGCACTCTTTCCGCAGCCTCTTTAAAAAAAGATTTGCGGCTTGTTGGTGGTTCTTTTTTACTTTCTTGTGCAATATTATCAATAAGGCTTTGTCTTTCTTGATTAGCCTTTTGATCTTCTAGTTCTTTAATTTTTTCATTGGCTTTCTTGATGGCTTCATCGTATTGCTTGAATCGTTCATCCACTTCTTTTGTGTATGCCTCATCGCCAAATTGTTTTTTGAATCGAACCTTTCTGCCTTCGTAATCAAATTCAAATTCTGAATTCTGTATGATTTCTTGCCAAGCCCTAAATATTTGACCAGCTTCTGTAAGGCGAGGAGAAAACGCTGCTAATGCTTCTGCATACTTATCAGCAAGTTCATCAAGGCTTTCAAGGTATTTCTCTTGTCCTTTCTTACCTTCTCCTATTTCAATAGTATCTCGTTGCTTGTTTATATCAGCAAGTATAGCTTTTAATATTCCTATTCGGATGAACCCATTAGCAACTTGACCTTCAGCCCCAAGTTTTATGGCTTCATCAATTCCCAAAGCAGAAACTATACCTTCAGCTATTTTAAATCCTTCCTCAATATTATCAGGATTTCTGTAAAGACCTAGTTTAGCAAGTTTTTCCGCAATAGCCTCATCTGTAGTTCCTCTAAATGCTCTTCCTAAAATAGGCTTTTCCGTTTCTTTTTCCTCCCCTTCAGGCATTTCTCTTTTAGCACCACTTTCTTCTGTCGGAGGAGGCGTTACAGGAGGCATCTCTTGTTTCTCTTGCGTTGGAGGAGGCGTTACAGGAGGCTTCTCTGCTTTAGGCTTTCCTGTCATAGGAGTTCCTATTTCTCTGCCATTTTTTTCAGCATCCCTTTTGAGTCGTTCCGTAGCAGAGTCAATATAGTTTTGCCATTCCTTTATATCTTCTCCCTCCTTCTTCAAATAGTCAATCCCCGCCTGGATGGCTTCGTAAACAGTCTTTCCTGCTTGGTATGCTTTCAAGATGGTGGTGACAGTAGCATTCCATAGCCCAGCATTCATTGCCAAGCCTCCCTCTTTCCAATAGAGGTCTTTGAGGAACTTCTCTACACGATCATCCGCTTTAACAGGCTTGATAAGAGGCTCAATAAGTGCCTTTGTGAACGCACCATCCATTCCGTTACCCAACACCTCCTTTGCAACTTTAGCATCGGCAGGGACAGGATAGGAAAGAGGCAAGTCCATAAGACGCTTCATCATTTCAGGTGTCACCCTTTTTATTCTGCCATCGGGCATAATAATTCTAGGGACGGCATTTGATGAACTAAGAAGTGTATAAGATGGGCCTCCTGAATTGGCCGCAGCAGCTTGGTTTTTATATGCAGAAGCACCCATTGTAATAATAGGCTTTGAGGCATCTAATCTACCGTCTGCTATCATCTGATTTATGCGCTCTATCTCCCAATTCTCTTCCTTTGTTCTTGCTACGAACTTGGTATTAGGAGCATCATCAATAAGGTCTTTTAATGCCTTATACCAATCTCCGGGCTTTTGCTTTTCAGGAAGAGGAGGAAGTTTGCCATCCTTTACGGCACGAACAAGAAGCCTTCTTCTATTTTGGACAGCACCATAGTCAGCAGCGTTATACACCCCGACATCGTATGTGTATCCTGCATCTTTTAAGGCTTGGATAATAACTTTAAATGGAGCGTACTTTTCATAATCGGGAACATTCTCAATTGTCACAACAGGAGGCTGTGCTTCACGAATCACCTTTGCTACGGATTGGGCAGAATCCATATCCTGCTTCCTAACAGTATTAACACTATTGGCTTTTGAGAAGTTCTTGCAAACAGGAGAGGCATGAAAGATATCGGGGTTGGCATCCTTCACTTCTTGAGGATCTATCTTTGTTACATCCCTTGCCTCATACTTTGTCCCAAAGGCATCGTTGTAAGCCTTCATATATGTAGGGCTATACTCCACAGCCATCACAGATTCGGATTCTGGAAGAGCGGCTTCCATTGTCCCGGCTCCCGAAAAGAATGTTGCTACTCTTGGTTTCTCTGCTTTGCGTATATCATCAAGGGCATCCTGATATTTGGATACATCCTCCCCCTTGCTCTTTAAATAAGCAATGCCTTCGTTGATGGCTTCAGCAAGAGCCTTCCCTGCGGTATAGGCTGCTTTGATGGTATCAATGGCGGTATTCCATAAAGCCGCATTCATACCGGCAACACCTTTTATCTTTCCTTTGTCAAGAGCTGCAAGAACAGGGTCTGCTTTCTTGCCTTCCGTTTTTTGCTCTCCCTTGCCAAGCCACAAGTCGGGGTTCTCCATCAGATACTGGCGCACCTGATCATAAGACATTGTTTCACCGGTTGCCTTAAAAGTGAATATCCGGGACTGAGGAACGCAAGGAAGTTTAGCCATTTCTATTTATTACCTAATTCTTGGTCAAAGATAAGAAGTCCTCCAGGACATTCACTAACAAGAGAAAGCCTCGCAAGGAGGTCTCCGTATTCCCCTACAGATTTAGTTTGGAATCCCACAAAATCGTGAAGTTCCACTTGCACTGTAGCATCCTTTGTGGAGAAGTAGAAGTCATTGTAGAAATCGCCTAAGTCCTTCTCAAGGTCGTAAGAAGCGTCAAGGATGCCCATCAAATCAATGCCCTCCTTAAACTCCACTTCATCCACTTGAGGCATATCAGCTTCGTCCCCTCTGTCGTTGAAGAAGTCACGCAGTTTGTAATAGTGTGTGAGTTCATCAGCAGATTCTTTCTCAAAGAACTTCTGCGCTCCGAATAGGCCATACTTCTGACAGCAGGAGGCGGCATACTTGTAAAAGTTGGAAGCGTAGAGTTCGTGTCCTACGGCTTCGTTCAGCAGCTTCTTGTCGCTGGCTTTTAATAGTGATTCTTTCATTTTATAGACAATCTTGTTTTATTTTTTCGGACAGGCCATCCATTATGTCTTCAAAGTTATCTGTGATGTTCTTCATCCTTTCAAACGCTCCCTTGCCGTGCTTGCCATCAAAGGTCTTCATCTTGATTTTTGATGGCTTCTTCATGCCGTCAAATTCTGTGGAGGCGTTGCCTTCTTGTTTGGAGGTGGGAACGGATTTATTGTAAAGTTCCACAATATCGGAAGGAAGCTTAACGCCTACATCCAACATTCTTCCAATTGCTTTTGCATTTGTTTGAATGCCACCTAATTTTATTGCTTTTCTTAAATCAGCCCAATTGTCAGGATATGCAATTTCATATTGCAATGCTTCTGCCACTGCAACAGTTTTACTTTTTTCTCCTAAGTCCAATATCCTGTCCGCAGTTTCCGCAATTCTGTTTAAATCAGTAAACTCCTCGCCAATTTTTTCAATATACTTTTTGGTTAATTGATAAGCATTTTCGCCAAATTTTTCTTTTATATCATTTAATGAAATTGGCCTCTCCTCAGCAGGCTTCGTTTCCTCTACCTTCGCCTTTTCACTCTCAAGTGTCTTTCCATCAGTCCAAACGGTCTTCCCCTTGCCAAGGTCTATTTGATACTTGACATCATTGCCCATTTTTACAGTGGAAAGAATAGTTCTTTCTTCCCCCTCCCACATCACCTTGTCCCCTTTATTAAAGGTTGCTTTAGGGGCTTCTTTTTTCTCTTTCTTTGGCTGAGGTTTTTCTGCCGCAGGTTTTGTTTCCTCTGCCTTTGTCTCCGTCTTCCCGGCAAACATTTCTTGGGCTTGCCCCTGAACAGAAGGCCCCACTTTAACAATATCCCCTCCAACATTCTGCTTCCATTCCCCATCCTTAAACACCATCTTCCTAGGAGAACCTCCCTCTCTTTGAGGGGCTATTTCTACGGCATCTCCTTCTTGTGGATTGGTTGAGGTGGTTTTTTTGTAGTTAATTTTGGCTACCTTATTCCCTAAATGTATCTGCCTAAACTCTTCTCCATTTTTTTCAAATCGTCTTTGGTCAAAAGTATTATATCCTATTTTTGGCTCTAAAGATGTCTCAACAGTGTCAATAACTTTTCCATCTTTCACTAACGCCAACCTTACATCTTTTCCTGCCGCTTGCTCGTTCGTGTCGTATTTATTACCCTTCAAGTCTATTACATAAACCTTTGTCCCGGAACTTTCGCTTCGCTGAATGCCTTCTAAAAAATCCTGTTCTTGACCGCCATCTTTAAACTTTACAAAAACAGTAAGGTCTTGCGGTTCATTTAATTCTTTTGTGGCAGTTTTAAACCTTTGCGTTCTGCCATCTGGAAGAACTGTATATACACTTCCTTTTGATGTTTCAAAACTTTCGACATCTCCTTCTTGTGGTGTTCCTGTTGTAGGCTTAGATGTTGTAGACTCTGCCTTCGGTTTGGAGATGGATATTGATTCATATCCTGTATTTGTTTTTTTCGCTTCCCCGCTTTTTACAAAAGATTCCCAAACATTTTTTGCGTCTTTTGATAAAGCGGTATTATCCGAAATTAAAATTTTACCTTCCCCTTGCAGTCTTTTTATTAACTGCCTATAAACCTCTTTCCCATACCCTTTACCTCTTAATGATTTATCATTAATGCTAATCCCTGTAATTTGATACTCGTTATCAACTACTTTATATAACCCTTCAATTTCGCCTATCTGCCTCCCATTTAGAAATATTTTATTCTCTTTGTTTAATTCCACAACCTTTTTCTTCGGCTCCTCCTTCTTAGGCTGAGGCTTTGGGGCTTCCTCTTTTTTAGGAACGGCAGGGATAGGCTTTACAGGGGCGGCTTTCTTTCTTCCTTTCGGAGCAGGGGCTACTTTATCCCCTTTAGTATCGCTAGTTGATCCTTTTTGCTGTACTGGCTTAGAAACTTGTTCAACTCTGACGATAGGGACAACCTGTAATTGCTCGGCTGCTGCGGTTGCTGATTCAATGGTTGGCTGCTTGTTTGTTCTTGATTTTTCATATAGTTCTTTTTGAATTTCAAACTCTAAAATTGTATCCTCATTACGGACAAACTTAATCTTACCATTAGTATCCCTAAGCCTCAAGGCCGTTGTTTGACCTTTTGAATTTGTCTCAACTCCCTCGTAGGTGAATGGCTTACCATATAAGATTATGGCATTATTGTCAAAATCATATTGTAGTTGATTTTGGTCTAATGGGGCAGTTTCATCTTCAAGAACGGTTTCTATGTCTGCCTCGTTGATTACATCATCAGCAAGTGGTTGTACTCCTAATTGCTGTGGAGTTTGCCCCGATAGTCCTCCTTCAATATAAACTACATCACCATCTCTTGTAAAGATATATGGTGCGCCATCAGAATCAATTTTTATTCTTCCCTCTATCCCTTGATAATTTACATTTCTGCCTTCATTTTTAGAGAACTCAATATTCAAAGGAGCAATGGTAACAACCTCTTCTGTAGGAGTAATAGGAGTAGCCTCCTCCACAGGAGCTTCCTCCGTAACAGGCTCTTGAGGCACAATTCCTAAAAGGCTTTCCTCTAAGGAAGGCTCTTCAGTAATGGCTTCTTCATCCGTGACAACCTCTTCTGCGGGAACTTCCTCAAAAGGAACATCTGTAATTTCCGTATCAGCAGGGATTGTTTCTTCGGGAGCCACTTCAATGGTTTCCGTTGGAAGTATGTAGGAATATTTTTTCTTACCACGACCAATCAATGATAATGGCCCTGTCGTATATTCAATTACTTTGTCACGATACTCTTGAGGTACTTCCTCTAAAGAATCAACAATAACCCTTCTTCCAGTACCCCTAACCTCTTCGGCAGGAACGGCTTCAGCTTCCACTTGTGGCTGAATTCCTTTCTCAGCCATATACTCTTCAAGGCCCTGTATAATCCTGTCCTTCTCAGGAGATGGAGGAAGTTGTGCTATGCCATCGTATGCAGCCAATACCTCCTCATCCGTAGGAGCAACCTCATTAATTTGTTTCTGATATTGCTCCCTTATTTGACCCTCTGCTTCAGGATTTGCCTTAATAGCACTCTCCATTGCCTGAGCAATTTTATTGCGCTCTTGGATTTTATTGTCCGTTTGAACAATATCCATATCGGCTCTCTGTGTAGCCTTGCCAATCTTAGGAGCCTCAAACAAAGTTCTGTCCATAGCAGACTGAAAAGTTTGGCCTGCTCCAGCAAGACCTCCTCCTCCAATAAACCCACCAACAAGAGATTCTGCTCTGCGTTTTGTAGCTTCAGGAGTAAACAACTCTTTAGGAAGTTTATCCATAAAGGCTTTTGCTGTAGGAGATTTAGCTGCTATTTCGCCTATTTGAGCAGTGCCTTCTTGCCCATATTCTGTAATGGCTTCTCCGCTACTAACACCTAAAAGAGCCGCCCCACGAGCAAGATTTCTATTTGCGCCTTGATTTAAAAGCCAATCACGCATAGCCTTATAGCCACCACGACTTGCTATACTTTTACTAATAAGTCCTGCTCCAACTCTTTCAAGAGCAGATTGAATTCCAGATGATATTTGAGCCGTAAGCATAGCATCATCTCCACTTGCAATCACTTGCTCAGGAGACATCCCTTTTTCTTTTGCTATAGCATCAACCCCATTTTTATATGCTTCTGGTAGAGTTTGGAAATATGTACTTCCTCCCATTGTCAAAATAGAAGGAATGATTTGCATTGCAGCATCCCCAATAGTGTACAAAGCAGCTTCAGGAATCCTATTGTAATTGCCTTTGTCTATTGCCTCAAGAACACTTGTCTGAATGTTTCTTTTAGCAAGTTCCTGCTGAAATTGATTTTGAGATGAAGTAGATGCATCGTACATCCTTTGTCCTGCATCTTTTATCTGCTGCTGCCTTTGCTCATACTCTAAAGGCATATTAGGATCAGCGGCCATTGATGCTTGATTCAACCAAGATATACCTGAAAGAACATTCTTGGCAATCCTTTCGCCTCCTGAAGTAACTGCTCCAAGTAAATCTTCAGCCTTACCACCAATGCTTCGCTCCTTATTCCTCTTCTCTTGCTGATACTCAAATCCTGTACCACCCCGGATAGCAGCTTGCTGTTGTTGTTTCTCTGCTTTAGCAAATTGCCTTTGCGCTTTCCTTTGCTCAGAAGCAATGGGAACATCTTCAAAGGCTAATTGTTGAGCCTTGAACGCAGGGCTGATTTGCTCTTTCTTCTTCTGTTCAGGAGTTTCAAAGGAAGCGGCAGCCCCTCCAAATGTTGCGCCCAATGTAGGCTTCATTCCTCCGTACTGCCTCTGAAGTTGAGCATCGTATTCAGGAGTTCCTACTAAAGGGTCTAGAGTAGGTGTGTATGTTTCCTCTTCCTCCATAGGGGCGGCTACTTGCATAGCAGGAGCTGCCTGTACTTGTGGTTGAGGCTTGGCAACAGGCTCTCTGTAAATGAATGCGTTTGCAAACTCAATAGGGTCTTTTGAAGCATTTGGATTTTTAGGATCAAGGACAATTCCCCTTTCCGAAATATCCATAAACAAATCCCGAACAAAGTCATTGTTGTCCAACAAGCCGTTGAACTTGTTATATGAAAACTGCTTCACCTGATTGGCAAGTTCTTTGTCAGAACTCCCCACCAAGGCTGAGTATAGTTTTTTCCTTGGGTCAAGCCCATTTACCAATGGTTCTGCCATTATTTTGTCTTATAATTTGAAATCCTTGGTTTTCCGGGCTTGTTGATATTGCCTGCTTGGTTTTTATTGCCAATAGCAACAGTCAATTCTCCTGCGTAGTCTTTAGGGATAAGCAGTTCCAAAGGCTTAATTTCAGCAGAAGTATAATCGGCTGTTTCGCTATCTGGGTCATACTTATATGTTTTTACTTGAGGCGTTACCTTGTATGCTTCAAATTCCCTAACATATTTATCTTGTTGGGCAGGAGAAAGCGTTCTAATAAAGGTAGGAGTAAGAAGAGTTCCTTTCTTTTTAACTCCACCAGATGTTAATGGGATATCCTCTTTTGCCTCAGAAGCCGTGACAAGTTGTGCGCTATTAATATCAAATCCTTGTTTTAGAAGATATGTACCTTCTCCTCCCGGACCCTGCTTGAGTATTGTATTAAATTCATCTGGGTTAGATAAAGGATAAACCTTTTTATTACCACCCCCTGGAATAGATGTTTTAGGGAATGAAAATGTAGGAACAGTCCCCCAAGAAATTTCTTCAAAAAGAGCTTGACCTTTTTTCTTGCCAGCAGCAGGGGTACTTCTACCAACATAAGCCATAGATGTTGATGGTGTATTCCCAGAACTGATAGCTGCCATCTGCTCGCCCTTAGCTTTTGCTTTTGCTTTACCCTCTTCTGTTGTAATATCTTGGCTATAATTCACGCCACCCATATTGGCAAACAACTTGTTCATAGCCTCAGATGTGGCAACATCAGACGCATAATCTTTTAACTCAACTCCCTTAGCTGTTGCTGCTTGTACAATATTTGGGTCTTTAGCCAACTCAGGGATTCTTAAATCGGTGTAGTTTGTAACTATATCCCTTACCTCAGGATTTGCCATTGCCACCTCAGTAGCTATTTGACCATTAATTCTTCTTGCAGTAATTCTTCTACCAGTAATTGGGTCTTTAATTTCTTCTGGAATGAATAAATTACTACCCTTAATTACCTCCTGTTGATTAAGACTATTTGTAAAAGAATATTCGTCAGTACCAATTGTCTTAAACAAACTAGTTCCAATATCTCTCCACTTTACTCTATTTGGGTCTTGCTTTATATACTTTCTAAATTCTTCTGCATGATTAATACCAAACATAGAAGGGTCTGCTTTTATGTTTTTAGCATAAGATGGAATATCCGCTTCGCTTACCTGATAATACGGTTGTAGCCCAGGTAATTGATTCTTTATATTGCCTTCGGTATACTTCTGAGCAGCGTTTCTTTCGTTAATAATCCTATCTAAATTGGTCTTGTCTTGGTATTTCTCCTGAAGAGGAGTCTTTGGATCTGAAAACTTTGCTACAGTTCTGTCAATATCTGCTTTATTTAATTCTTGTAATTGAGACATAAGAAAGCCGCCCTCTGTAGATAAAATCTCTGGCTTAAACTTAGCATCCTCAGCCGCCTGCTTGGCCGCTAATTCAGCAGCTCTCCTCTTAGCTTGTTGGTCTAAAGCATATGCCCTATCAGCCCTCTTCTGCTCGTTAAGGAGCATGGGGAGCATCTCATTCTTGAGAATGGTTTTGGATATAGTTCCCGATGTTTCTTGTGCCATTTATTTATCCGTGTCTATAGCCCCTAATACGCTCCATTGTCTTAACAATCGTAGGAATCTTAGTTCTGTACTTACTCTGAACAGCAAACAAATACTCCTTCTCATACTCAATCTTGGCAGGCTGCCATCTAGCATCGCCCTTCAAGAAATAGTATCTATAGTAAATCCAGTTCTTCAAAGCAGAAATAAACCAAGGATGTACACAAGTTTCCCCAGATGGAGACAAGCAATTAGTGTAATACCTTAGCGTAATATTCCTAAACCTAAATGTAGGAGCCGTGATGAGAATCCTCTTGTCAATGTCAATTGTAACATCGCCATAATCGCCTCCGTTTCCGTAAGCATCAATAGCACCACTAGTCCCCCATCCCATTCCATAGCCATACAAGCCCCCCATATACCAAATATTGTTATAATTACTCTGTATCAGAGGGGCAATTTCAGGCTGCTCTTTGTGGTTTGTAAGTCTGTTGTTTATAGCAAGACCTTTTATGTAATGCCCCACTTGGACACCAACACTAATGTAGTCGTAGTAATCATTTGGTAAACGGACAATGTTATACCCTGCGGAAGGAAGTTCATAAAACATCTCCTTGTCACGATCGGGGATAAGCGTCTTGACATCCTTCTGCATTGACCTTATGAAATCAAGAGCAAAGGATTGTAAACGGAATGCTTGATTAGAGGGTATTTCCATCTCCTCAATTACAACTCCAACTATTTCATCTACAGTTTGTGTAAGCATAACCTCGTTTTAATTATAGAGCGTTTGGATTTGCATCCGTATCCATATCTGCCCTCCTTGAATATCTCTGAATCATTATCGGCATCACTTGTTGGATGATGAGCAATGCCTGGGCTTCGTTCAATGTAGCATCGTTTGCCACAGCTTGTGTGACATTAATGTTTTGGAATTTAACAACGGCTTCACAAGCGGGAAGCACATATACTTTCTTAGCCTCTAAGGAATAGAAATAACTCCCAGCAAACTTTATTGTAGATCCACCACGAAGGTTCTCGTAGTTCTCAAAGTTTATGAAGGCAATCTGCTTCTTTCCCTTGTAGGTGCTGTCTGCTATAGCAACACGAACAACACCTCTGTTCTTTGGAAGAGGTAAGTAGTTCTCAGAAAGAGCAGCGTATTTGTAGCCGGTGATGGCATCTGTTGCTAATGGCAATTGGTATGTTACAAGCCATTGCCCGTTGACGGTGGATTGGTTCTCGGCTTTGTAGTTCTCAAAGTATTCCTGACGGCCAACAGATGCAGCGGCTTGTCTCACCAATGCTTCCACCTCACGAACATCTATACCCTCCGTAGTGGGTCTTCCTGCCGTGAATATCAGGACAATTTGGTTGGCTATGTAGTTGTAATCAATTCCCATGTCTTACAGAATTTTGTCATTCATAGCATTGCCAGACTGAACAAGAACACCATTTGAAAGATTGAAGCCAAGATTGGCAACTGTTCCATACACCATATTGTCCAGCTTATCAGCCGACCAGCTAATACCTTGAATAACATTAATATTTGGAATCGGCCCCCCATTATCAGAAAATGTAAAATCTACTTGGCTTGGAAGCACTAACACTCTTCCTCTGTAAAAATCAACGCCTTGGAATGGGTAAACCTCATACACTGACGATGCAAGCATTCTTCCAAGTGGTCGTGTTTTAATTGGAGGAATGATGGGGTTGTGTTTCATCATCAAAAACTGATTGTCTGGCACAATGTTTACGGGATAGAACTCGCTAGGGTTGTCCAAATAGGAAACTTCAAGAGCAAGTATCAAATCAATTTCTAGCCCTACAGAGGCAGATGATAAATCCGCTATTCTATCATCTCCTTGGATGGGCCTGTCAACAACATTGTAAAGCTCAGAAATAGCATCTGCCGTGACATTTGTTTCTTCGGGAGTGATGGCTGATGATGGTCTTCCTGGCGCATATTGCACCAAGTTACCCCTTAACCGCTTGTACAAATCAAGCTGGGCAACATTGATTGCGTTCTTGATTTCCTCGGCACTTTTGTAGTAGCCTCCGGCATTCAAGTAGGTTAGTACGGTGGTGATTAGCTGCTCAAGCATAATGGGTGCAAGATACAATTTTTCGCACTAACAAAGAACTCAAAAAATATTGCAGAGCATTTTTACCAAATACTTTTTTTACATTTGGGGTATGAATGATTCTTTAATACCCGCAGAAATAAAGAATGATGAATTGTATGAGAAAATCATTGAAACGATTCATCTGTTTAGCTCAGAGATTAAAAATGTCCTTGAAGTTGGTGCATCTAGCGGAGATGGCAGCACAGAGGCTCTCGTGTTAGGGATGTCTCACTTGCAAGAAAAAACCTTATACACAATTGAAGCAAATCCTTTACGATTTGAAAGTCTTTCTGAGCGATACAAAAATCTTGATTGGGTTAAACCACTAAACGGTTCTTCCGTCAGCATTGAAGAGTATATGAACGAAGACGATGTGGAGTTTTTTTATAAACACACCTCAACACAACTTAATCAATATTCATTAGAAACGGTGCTTTCTTGGTATGAAGAGGAAATCTTTTCAATTGTTAAATGGCGCATCCCTATTGGTATTATTAACACAATTGAAAAACCAGATATGGTTCTTCTTGACGGCTCTCCGTTTACTGGAAATGCAGAATACGAAAAAGTTTGTGATAGTAAAATCATCATCCTTGACGATATTTTTGACATTAAGCATTATCAATCTCATCAGGCATTAAGAAAGAACAAAGAGTATGAATGTTTGTTCTGTAATCTCACTTTGCGTAACGGGTATTCTATTTGGGTAAAGAAAGAATTATTATGAAAATAAACATTGCTATTTCGGCCTACAATCGCCCCGAATATCTTCAACGCTGTATTGCTGCTTTATATGGAGCAAAAGGATTTGACAAGGAGAAGTACCACATCTACTGCGCTATGGATTGCTATGAAGATGGGTTATTTAACAAGGATGTTCTTGATGTGTTCTTTTGGTTTCGTCTTGTCCCTGACATAGCCAAGACAAAGCAAGGGTGTAATTACACCGTTAAAAAGGCTTTAGATATGGCTTGGGAAAACAACCCAGACTTTGTTCTTATGCTTGAAGACGACATCATTATTTCTGATGATGCACTTATGTACATCGAATGGGCGGCAGAACAATATAAAAATGATGAGTCTGTAAGAACAATTGGATTATGGGGACACGACAAAGGGTATTCCCTTCCGACCAAACTTAAAGAAACCGACCTTGGTCAAGTAATGAAACAAAACTATTTTACTTGTTGGGGATGGGGAACTTGGGCAGACAGATGGAAAGAAATGTCGTCCACTTGGACAACTGGAGACGACTCTCACAACACTTCTTGGGATGTTATAATGAGCAGTCATCTTGGAGATAGAGTGGAAATACTTCCCTCAATATCCCGTGCATACAACTGTGGAGAATATGGAGGAACTCATAGAGGAAGAGCGTGGCCTGGAGTTACTTCCTCCGGACTAATTGACCCCGACTCCACAATAGAATATTGGATGCAAAAGGATTATGAATTTGTAGGCAAGCCCGTGTATGTAGTACTTGGCCGTTTTGGGGATATTTACATGGTGGCTAAAAATCTCAAGCAACCATCAATCCTGTGCTGCTCTACAAGGTTCTCTCAAATAGCCAAAGAGTTGTTCCCACAACACGAAATATTTGAGATTCATCCAAGGTACTGCGAAAACCCAATTGCCGCTGGTAAAATTTGCGAACTCAAGTTCCCAAGCAAAAGAATCGTTATTTGCCAACAGGATGGGCAGGACAGACAGTTAATGACTGATTTTAGAAGTTTCCAAACATTTCAAGAATACTATGCACAATTTTAAAAAAGCCATTATTTCAACAGAAGGTGTTAGTGCCAAGATTGACAATAGCAATGAGATTATACAAGCAATCCGGTACGCACTTGCATCTCTTCATATCCCATTAGAAGTTTACGAATCCCACACGGATGGATTTAAAAAGCTTCGGGAAGACATGAATCAGGATGATGTTCTTTATATTCTAAACGACAGCACCACCTATCATTTGTGCGACAAGCCAAACATCTTGATTACTCGTTGGCCTTTATGGGTTCAGGCCGTACCAAAGGAGACAACAATAGGCACATTCATTCAAGAGGTAGTTCCAAGTTCAATTCCTGAAATCATTGCTTGTGTTGCCCGGAACCAACCTATGCGTAGAGCAGCCAATGCATCAAGCGCACGGACATACATTCTTGCTAATGAATATACTCCAAGAGAAACTGGAGCAATAGGAAGGAATGGCTTTGCTGCATTTAGTTGGGCAAAACTAATTGAGAACGATATCCATACAGAAATCGTACTTCAAACTTCTGATGAGTGGCCTATGGCTAACAAAATATTGAAGGAGGGGATGGAACTATTCTCCCATCCTGATGATATTTTACTATTTATGAATCGGGACATTTGCCTTGTACCAGAGGCTACAGCAATCATTAGGAATCACATGGACACGCATAACATCTCAGAATGCTTTGCCCAAAGGATAGACATTAACACAGGTGGAATTTTATTGCATAAAGACCTAGCCGACAAAAAGCATTACCCTGGGATTGATTTGTTTGCGTTCAGGAAAGATTCAAAGGTTCTGCCAACTTTATTGGATGTTGATTTTGAACTTGGAAGGCCGCTTTATGATAGCTTTTGGGCGTACAGAATAAAGAACAAGTTACCTTATAATGTTTGCTATCACCTTCCTCATACAGCAGAGTGGGAAGCAGAAGGCTTTAAGAGCGGTAATAAATTTAACCTTTTTCAGGTTGAGAAACATTCAACCCAAAATGATCTTAGCATAGAGAGATATCACGAATATTTTGCTTCCTTGGTATAAAACAAATATAGCCGCCCTCTCGTGAAGGGCGGCCTTAAACTCAATGGAGATTAAATTAATTAACCTACTGTAGATGCTGAAAGAGGGGCAAGAATAGCTCCAACAGAAGCTTTAACGGTAGCTTTACCGATTCCACCGCCATTCAACTCATAATTGAAAGTTGAAAATGCAGACCCGCCAGAGCCTGTCCTAGAGGCAAGAGTAAGGAAATTAATTTGATCTGTATTATAAACCAAATACGCAGAACCACCAGCAACAGACGCAGCTGTAGATGGGTTCACAGTAGTCATAATTCTAAGTAATGCCATTGAGGTAAATGCTTTTAGTGAAGCCCAAAAATACAAAATTTCAAGAACAAGCTTAAAAAAATTTTAAACAGTCCTCCTTCTCAGGAATGTCCCTTTTGGGAAAAGTCTTGAAGCATTGCTTGTAGGGCGTTCTACAAACAGAAACGGATTGCTGTAATCGTTCACATTGTATTCGTAAAAGTGAACCATTATCGTGGACATCGTGGCATCACTCTTGGTTCTGTCTGTAATGTCAAACTGCATATTGTCATTAATGTTCGCCATAAACGGATAGCGTATAGGCTCTTCAATGATGTTGTAAATGTGGTCTCCTAAGTACAGGGCATCCCCACGCAGGAAGTCATTGAAATAAGTAGCCCCACGCCTAACAACATCACTGCCTTGCCCTTCTCCACCAGTGTGTATGCCTATAGTTTCCCATTGGCTTTGCGATGGCGATTGCTCATTCAATATCTCAGCCTCCCTCAAAAGGAATCCTCCATAGCCTCTTGTATGGAAGAAGTTCTCAACAGAAATGGAAGTGTTATTCTCCACAATCACAGGCATTGAATAATACACCGCAGCCATAAGCAATTGGTCAAGGTCAGAGTTCATATCTGCTGATCTATGAAGGAAGGACATAAACACAGATGGCGTAGGAAAGTATCCCGGAAGATTCCTGCCCGTATTCAACTTCTCCTTGCGGTTCTGCTCCTCGTAATATCTATTGTAATACAACTTGCCGGTGATAGCCATCCTAGACCCCTTGGTCTTTGTGCTTGCCTTTAGATAGGGGTCAACACCAAATGAGCCAAGTTTAACATTCGTAGGGGCTTTAACACCTCTCCGTGATGTTGTCTTGTTTATAAGGTTTGCTTGTGGCTCCCAGGTTCTTTGGATTGGCCCTTTAGCATCATCCCTCCATCCAACAATAGAACGCTCTTTAACATCAAGCCAATAGAAATATCCTGTACGGATTTGGTCTTGTATCTCCTTGGTGTCGGCAGTTCTTTTCAGAGCCTGAAGGATGGTGACATCAAATGGGCAATGCTCATTAAGGCTGTTGAACGCATCCGATGGATTGAACGGGTTCTGCCTCATCTCTTCAGCATATAGGTCATCCAAGCCCGCCTCAAGAAGCTGTTGCCTATCACGCATCAACTTATCCTTTGCTCCTATGCGTTCATCGTGACCGTGTTCCTGCATCCACTCCCATTGCTCATCATCTGGATAGTAAACTATATCATTGCCGTATTCATCTGTCCACCCTGGAAGTCCCATATAGGCAGGAAGGAAAAGGCTGACAAGTTTGTTGGTTGTGGTGGGATACTTTCCGTTCTGCCGGGTTTCAATGTTTGCTTGGTCGTAGAACTTCTGAAACTCTGCTCCCCCTTGATCTCCCTCTTCCGTTGTTGTAGGGAAGAAAGCAAATCCCCTCTTTCGGCCATTCACCATCAAGGCTCTCACTTGCTTTGCCCACCACTTAGTGATTTGCACTTGCACCCACTTACCGCCTTCATCGGCAAATAGCCCGTTCAAACGCTTACCATCCCATCCTCTTTTTGTCAAGGCACGAAGTCTTATGGAACCTCCGAGTGACTTGGAAACGCTGGCAGTTTTCTTAGTTTTCGACTGCCTCTCTGGTGGCTCAACAAGAAGCAATTCGTTCTTGTTCATCCTGTGTACAGGAATCAGCCAAATAGGCAATGCGTTTACAGGCTTTGCAATAAGTTCATCAAAGTTCTCATCAGCAAGTTTTTGGTCAGAAGATGACAAACCAATGTTCTGCCTCTCTGCACGAATGGCAAGCCAAAACATAATAAGGTGACCCCAAGTGGACAAACCTTCCTGCCTACCCTTTAGATAAATGACACCAAGCTCCTTGTGATGTTCGTGGATGTTCCAGCAATAGTGGAGAATCTTTCTTTGTCTGTCCCGGTATTCAAGGAATCCATCGTTTGTTTCTACCGCTGGTCTCCAATAGTTCAGGCCAAGGTACATCCAAGGGTTTAGCCAAGTGAGTGCGCCTCGTATGTATATCCACTGCCCAGAGTGGAATATCTTCTTAATCTCCTCCTTGATGAATTGTTGCTGAAGAGGTGTATAGTGAATAGAGCCGTCCACTTGGATTTGGCTCTTCTCAATATTCATATAATCAGGAATCGGAGTTCGCTTGAACTTTGCCTTCGGGTCTCCGTACCCAGGAACTGTTGTAAGATCCGTTGGAATTGGAGGCGTTATGCAGTCCAAACTCCAAATGGTCTCAACGATTCTATTGTTCTTGATTTTTTGATTCTCTCCAAGCATCGTTGCTTTTTTTCAAAGCCTCCTTCATTTCAGCAATAAAGGTTTCTATTATCTTCTTGCAATATAACACTTTGGATGCGTTTGTCAACTTAGGCAATCTGCCGCTAAGGCGAGCAATATCGCCAAACAAACGAAGCATCTCTTTTCTTGATTGGAATGCTTGCCAATCTCTGTCCAATATGGAACTATAAGGGAATGCCCTTAGTCCTTTCTTGAACAAAGGCTTACCCACCTCATACCAAGTTTCGGGGTGTATATATTCCTTTGTCTCCCCCACCATCTTCATATGACACTTGCCATCAAGAATTTGGGTTACTTGCCATTTTGCGGAGATGTGTTGCCCTCTTAGGAAGATAAAATCTCCTTCTGCGATTTGCTTGATTTTCTTCTGCTCTCTGCGATTCATCCTTAATGCGTTTTATTATCCACAATCTTTTGCCCTCTTTTATCAGGACAAAGCATCCACGATACATATGCTTAATGTACTTCCGAAACTCAATGTGGGTGTTGGCTACAAATCGGGACTTGCTTATGGACACAATATGTCCAACAGGGACATCCCATAACACCCGGCTAAGTATTATGAACTGCTCTCTTCTAGGCTTCCTCCTCTTCTTTTCTTTTTCTGCTTTTGCTAGAACCACTTTCATTGTTCACCTCTCTTAATGCAGCTTCCAAAGCACCTTCTCCAAAATCACTAGCAATCTTACCAGCGTTGAAGTCAGCCTCTGCCACCTCATTCTTCTTAAACAAATCCTCTGCCAATCTTTTTATCTCATCCATTACAGGCTTCAACTTGAGACTATTCTCAATCTTGACCTTGTAGGAAGAGTTCTCGTTTGATGTTTTGCCTTCTGTCTGCATCTCAGGAGTCCTGATGGAATCACAAACATTGTGGTACATCACCACCAAACTCCAATATGCTTCTGCTTTGGTGTTGTATAAAAAGAACTCTCTGCTTGCCTCTCTTAATACTTCATTGCTAATCGAAAAGTTCATTCTCCGTGTAGCTTCCGCCACCCTGCCCTCCCAGGTTAAACTCAGGGGAATCAAGTCGGAGTAGATTAGTTCCGTCCATTGCCTCGCCTTTTCTGATATTTTCTTTGTACTTGGTAAGGATATATCTTGCTCCTCTGAATGTATCTTCTTTGACTTCGCCATTTTCTATTTCTTTAAGTAGTTGTTCATACAATGTAATTACTACAGGCAATGCTCCGATGAGGAAACTATCCCCAGGGCTGCCTATTCCTGTTGCTACAAGGACATTACTTTTTCTGACATAAACCTCGTAGCATTTAATTGTCTCGTTAAAGACTCTTCTCCAACTATCCTTGCATTCCGGTAGATGAATATCCCCTCTCTGCTTCCCAGCATTCCTAGCCTTGCCTTTGGCTTCGACCTTGTTTTTAGCAACTTCTTTGTAATCCTCCATGATCGTTTCAATTCGTTAATTGTCGCATAAGGGAAGAACTGTATGCCATTGTTTAAGAATTCATCAAACTGATAAAACTTAAACCTTCCCACTCTATTTTGATTGTAGGAGAGCCATACATTTCCACTTAACTTTCTCCCGACCTCCATACAGCTATTCCACAGGGGTCTTTTTCTGTTGCATCAAGTATATCGTACTCAAAACGGCCTTCAACCCCTTCCCTTCTTCTCCATCTAGCAAAGGTGCTTCGTAGTGAGTCGTAGTTTTTAAGGGTGAGGTTCGGGAATACAATGTATTTCGTAGATTTTTTGAAGAAAGGCGTGAAGTCATACTTAATAGGACGACCCATTCTTTTATGTTCTTTAAATAACGGAACATTGCGGGTTTTCATCTTACAGGTTTGTTCTTCACGAATGTCATCCTCTTGGCATCCTCTCCGTGACACAACACCATTCGCTTTCTCACAAGGAATCCCTCCTTCCACCCAAGCCTTACATTAGCCTCATGTCCCCAAAATAGAATAGTGCCTTCGGGATAGTGTTTATTCTTCCCGGATACAACACCTCTGTCTGTGTAGAACTCTCTTACATTCTGCCGAGGCTTCTGTAGAGTGTCTATACTAACCAGTTCAATATTGGGGATGATGATTCCTGATGCAGACCTGGCTGTTTCAATAGGCTTGCAATAAATGTACTCCCCTGCCATCTCCCCATCTACGGAGATGATGGAATCAGGAAGAACAAGCAAATGCCCATCAATCTTTGGCATATGTCCCTTGTACACAGAGTGAGCTTCAGAAAACCAAAAGGTGGCTTTCTTGCCAATTATTGTCTCATCATATTCACCCAATAAGGGAGCCTTGACAATGGTCCCCTCCTCACACAAGCCATTCGTTTCATTATAAATATTGCTTGGGCTGTGCAATAGGAGTGTCCCAAATTCAATTGTGTCCTTGTAAATACCGGCAATTTCTACAAGGTACTCCCTTATCGGGCTAAGACTTTCCGTGTATTTCGCTACAAATGCCATTAAAGAATACAGTGAATGTCGTGTTCCCTCATAATGAGATATTCCACCTTATTGAACTCAGCACGGATGCCAGCTCCTTTGGTGTAAAGAACCTTGTTGCCCTTTTGGACAACTTCCACTTTATCTCCAATGGCAATCACTTCTCCTTGTGGAGGAGACTCCTTTGCTGAATCAGGAATGACAAGAAGGTTGTTCTCATCGTAAAAGTCAGCCGCCTTCTCAGGCAAAACGAGAACCCTCGTTTCAATCATCGTTACTTGTGGGTATTGCATATTATCTAAATTTTATTCGCTATTTCGTAATACGGCATAGCGCACAAAACTACTGCAATTATTTCACAAGTCAAACTTTCTTTCTCTGCTCGCTTGTTATTACTGCGTGGCAGTCCTTGCAAACCACCTCAAGAAGGGCAACATCTTCAACGAACAATCTCTCACAGAAGCCCGGTAGGTCTGAATATGTTTTAAGACTTCCAACAGGAATAATGTGATTCACTTCCACATTCTTTCTGCCGTGTAACTTATTGCACACAGCGCATTGGTATAACACCCTTTTTGCCTTTCCTAAGAATGTCGTGTGCGAGGCTTCTTTTAAAGCAACGGAGAAAGGCTTCCACCAACGAGAGATGTTCCGCAAGGCACTTCTGATTTTGCCCATATGCATACTTTGTGTTTCGCTTCCTGAGTTGCGAGTCCTTGCCACACGAGGCTTAGGAGATGGCTTTCTGCTATTTTTCATAGACTATTTCATTCGGCTCTGGGATGTAACAGCCGAGTTCTGATATGGCAAATCTGCGAATATTTTCAACATATTCTTCCATCTCAACAGTGTTGAGAGAAGTGGTGGATCTTACGAACATCTCTTCCACTCCGTCAGATACTTGTTTAGGGTATTTGAGAAACTGCCTCTGCATTAGCTGATGCGCCTCATCCTTGGTGTATCCTGTCTCATCGCTGATGTAGGCTATCACAACGCCCCAGTAATACCTTAATTGAGCCATAGACCTTGTTGCCCGGTTCTTCTTGATGCTGATGGCATTGCTACCTTTTAACTGCTTGAGGATGGAGAACAACTTATTCTTGTCCTCATTTTTGTCAAAATTGATTAGTAAATCTATCATTTCTTTCTCTTTACTTTTTTCTCTGTTACTGTGTAGGGACGATACACATCTCCAATGCTCATGTAATAAATCAAATGCTGAATCGGGGGCGGTGTTTCACTTCTTAGCATTTCCCTCTCCCAATCCACTCTTTTAAAATACTCTTTAATCGCTCTGTAAGGCTTCGTTTCTTGTCCAATGACTTCAGAGTCGTAAAAATCTTTTGCGTGTCTTATGCTCAATGTTATAAGCCTTGTTTGCGAATTAGCACTTAGGAGTTGTTTCCAGTTTGTTCTATGCACATCATTTTCTACTAATTCCAACAATTCGTTGCGCTCTTTCATAAACTCTTCGTCCTCCCAGTATTCCTGGGGAGGTTGGCAGATGTACGAATAGCAGAAAGTGTGGAGGATGTCCCACTTCCGCTGGGTGGGGTCAGAATGGAGCATCATTGTTTTCGATTGCCATTGCAAGTTGATTTGATTCAAAAGACTCTATACGGCTGTAGCTATCTTTCACCTTTACCTCCCCATCCAAAGTGTTCCCAACAACAAAACAATCGTTGTTCCAATTTGGGATAGGCACAGCATCCACCTTGGGGTCAAAATAAATACTTTCGTACCGCCCGTTGTTAAAGTTCCATTTGAAGTAAACCTCCTCCCCTCCCTTACCGAGGTGCTGAAACTTTACCTTCAAAGTTTTTAGTTTAACATAATCCATATCCATATCCCGAACCACGCCCAAAATGTGATAGGCCATGTCAAACATTTCCCCTCCTCCCTTGATGTCGTAAGCATCCGGCATTTGGTAAGTATTTGTCCCCTCAATCTTTTTCATCTTAACCGGGTGGGCAACCAAATACACAATGCTCTTTGTCCGCTTTACGAACATATCAATTTCGTTGAGGTAGTCGGATGTGTAGTCATTCACTTGTTTGTTGGCAGATGCCTTTAGCCGGGTTTTGTTGTATGGATCAATAACAAACACCCGCACCCCTTTTCTCTTCACCAATTCTTCAAACTTGCCAAGAATCTTGTGAAGGTCATATCCATCCTCAAATTCCACATGGAGAAAGTTCTCACGATAGAAGTCCTTTGAAGCTTTGAACGAAGATGATTTTATGTGTTGCTCATTCTTGGGTCTATAGCCAAGAACCTTCCGAATGATTTTATCAGCGTGGAGATAATTTGGCTTGTTCTCTGGAGAAGCAAATGCCGTCTTCATTCCGTACCTCAAAGCATACCCCAAGCAAATGCTATCAACAAACTCACTCTTCCCTGAACCAGGAGGGCCGGTGATGATGGTGTATTGACCAGGCTCTATGGAATAGATGTTGTCAAGTGCCTCCATCCCGGTGGTATATCCCTTCGGAGATCCATTGATGTAGAAGTTCTCAAGGTCGTTTTCAAAGTCATCAAGGGTTTGGATGTTTTCAAGCGGATACTGCGTAGCATCTTGTATCGTCTGCGCCAATGCCTCCTTGCCGTACTTGACCAAATAATCATTCGCATCCTTGCAGTCCTTGAAATCAACAAGCCAGCACTTCTCCATTCCAAATCTGCGAACAAGCTCCTGCTTCCCGTGATTGCCCGGCTCATCGTTGTCAACGGCAAGATAGATGCGCTCCTTGTTTTCAAAGAAGTGGTAGTAGTTATCCAAGTACTGAAGGTTGATGCTACTTGACCCATCAGGACGAGGTAATGTAAATCCGTTCGGAACGCTTGTTACATTTTTCACCCCTGCCTCAACATACGCCAAAGCATCCCACTCTCCCTCCACAATCACACAGGACTCTTCGTGAAGAATAGCATCAAGATTGTACATAATCAACTCACATCCCTTTTCAAACTTAAAGTCCTTGTTCGGGCCACGGTATTTTACATTCACAAGTTGCCCATCGAACTTGTATGGGAACTCCATCACCACAACTTCCTTCTGAGCCTTGGGCATCCATTGCTTGCTAACCCTTATGCCCATCACATCCAAGGTGGCTTTGCTTATGCCCCTTTCTGTTTCACTATGCTTGGCAACAACCTCTGGAATAAATGCCTCCTCAATGCGAGGCTCCGGTCGAAGGTATGTTTTCACTTCCCGCTTTTTCTTGAATGTGTGAAGTTGCACCTTGTTTCCGCAATGGTTGCAATGACCGATGCCAAGTTCCCAATTGACGGACATACATTTTTGGCTTTTGTTCTTTGTTCTGTCTTCACTACACAATGGGCAAGTTGAAGCCGTTGCGCCCTGCTTAATGCCGTGGACATTGTACTCGTCAATTTCAAAGCCGTTAATTTCCATTGTGCCTAATCGAAGTATTCGTGGGTGATAACGAATGTGCTGTCAGGATTGCCTGAAACAAGGAGGTTGTATTCTTCCCTCGTTGCCACTCTCACACGATCAGGAAAATCCGTGTCGTAGTATTTCACTTTTGACTTCCTTGGAGCAGATGGTTTGGAAGCGGGCGCAGAGCCATTCTCCTTTGGCTCAAAGAATCCGGTATAGTTCATAGCCATTGAGGACTCAACAATTTCTATTGCCTTTTCAGGATTGCCTTTTGAAAATCGCCAAAGCTTATTCACCATTGTCTGGATGGAAGAAGAGCTTTTATATTTTTGATTCTTCTCAGCTTTGTATTTAAGCCACGCCTCTACGGCTTTGTCCAATCCTTTGTAATCAATCCTGACATTTTCCCCCTTGGGGGATAAAGGGGGTATTATTGTATTTGTGTTTATATATGTGTTTATATTTGGTATAGGTTCGCCCATTTGGGCAGATTGAGTTGCCCATTTGGGCAAGTCGTTATTTCCATACAGGAAGGTCGATTCGTCTACAAATGCGTACCAAGATGTTCGATCGTAGACGCTCTTATTATACTCCCCTCGCATAAGCACATTTTGCGTAACAAGCGAATCAAGTACCCTTCTTATTTGCTTAGAAGTCCAATAGGGAAACATTTTTTCAAAGGCAGATACAGAATTGTATGTCCATGTGCGCCCGTCGTGTTTATGCTTTTCGTTTGCCCAATTCTTCTTGAGCCAATACTGAAAATTTGAAATCATTATGGCTTCATCAACGCCATACTTTTTTGCGTAATTAATATCGAATGAATGATGCATAAAATAAAAAAGCCTCTGCAAGCCTTTCGGGGTAGAGGTCCCTACTTGGCTTACAAAGGCATAAAAAAGTTTCTAACTCAGAGCCTCTACTCTCTGGCCTTTCGGCTCTGCAAAGATAGGCTAAGTTATTTCACAATTCCAAAATTATCTCTCGTAAAGTTTTGGGAAAAGTTTTATTAGCAACAGCATTTATTCTTGGGCCATTGGGCTAAAGTTCATAAAATTCCTTCGGTCTTTTGGAGTCATTTTACGCAACAAATCTATCCTCTTTAACTCAGATGCATCTTCGGGTACATTACGATTAAGATTGCTTTTAAGCATATCTATCATTCTTACTTCCTCTGGGCTGTTTTCCCCCATACTTGGATAGCGTTTTACCCCTTTCCTATCAACCCAATAAGGCATATTAGGATTTCCTGATATACGAGCCTTTAATTTATTCATAAAGTTTTGGGCTGGGTAACGCAATGCAAACCCCATAGCCCCGTCTTGAGGTTCAAGATTTGATTGTGGCACAGGGCGAACTACAGGTGCTACAATTTCAGGCGAAGTAAGTTTGGCTTGACGAGGAGCCATTGGCACAAGGTTTTCGTAAACTTTGCGCTTAACTACTTGAACTGGCTTCGGAGATGGTATTTTTCCGTACTTCTTTTCCCGTTCTATTCGCTCTTTTGGAGTGAGCATAGAAACGGGCTTTACAGCAAGTGGGTCGTATTTTGGAACATCAGCCACATCCGCATATAAACTTGAATCATATTGAGTAACTGATTGTGGTTTTATAGAAGGGTGTAAATAGATTGGTGGAACATTAGGATTAGTATATACGTCATAACTGCCGTCAAGAAGATTTGGAAATGTTTTGAACGCTCCTTTATTTTTAAATTTGTCTTCAAGTTGTTTTGATGTTGTCTTTGTTTTAAAATTTTTATTCAGAGTTTTTACATTTTCTGGATGTGCTAAAAGTTTAAGACCAAAACCAGTAGAACTATCCGGTTCTTCTAATAAATCTTTATAATTTGTTTGATTTTCTTTTAAATATTTATCAAAAAGTTTTTCTTCTATTTTTCTATAATTTGGGTTTGAGCCATAAAAATTTTCTATAACTCGTGCCTGATTATACAAGTCAAGCGAATCCTGCGTTGTAGGCTTGTTGAAATTAGCCGCTGCCGCTTTCAGCCGCCCTCCTGGGCCTCCTTTGAAATTATTGTATGCCATAACGCAAATTTAAACAATTCTTCCGTTCTTAATCCTCTTGTTTTGGACATCCACTATTCCACTCTCGTCAAGCGTTATTAGTGCCACCCCGTGATTCCAGGAATTAATTGGCATATAAAGCGGATTGAGTTCGCATAATGCTCCTACGCTCCATGTTGTAATCATCTGTCCGTTAATGTCTGTCTCGACATGAGAAGATGTTTTGTGTGAATGTCCGCACATTGTATTTGCTTTTGCTCTTAAATAAAGACCACGAGCAATATTCACTGGAGAAGTGATGCCTGAAGGAAATTCGTGTCCATGAACCACATTCAAATCCCCCACCTTTATTATCCTCTTGTCCGTAACGAAGTCAATAGGGAAATCCTTGCCCAGCCTGTTACGCAGAATTGTCTCAAGATTAATCTGCTTCATCTCCTCAAAGTCTGTCAATTGAGGAATTTCTGCGAATTTCTGCCAAATGTAATGCTCAAAACGCTCATCATGGTTTCCATATTTGAATACCACCTTTTCAGGATTGAGTTCATTAAATATCGTCTTCAAAAGCTGCACCCCTATCTTAATTTCCTCAGCCGTGTTACGCTTGTCAGGATCCTTGGCATACCGGCTCATACCGTAGAAGTCAAAGAAATCCCCTCCAATAAGCAATGTCGTAATGTCTTTGTCTGAAAGAAAGTCAAGAGCCGCTGTGAGAGCCTCAATGCTGTGATAGGGAGCATGGACATCAAAAAGGGCCGCAATTCGCTGTGGCCCCTCTATAATGTACGGAAGATATTCCTTTTCCTCGCTTTTTGGAAGAGCGTAAGGATTTTTAGGTCTTTCGCCTTCAAGAAAGAATTCTTTATTCGGGGTTTCTTTTCTAAGTTGTTCCCCAGATTTTCCTTCTATCACTCGTAATGCCGCCCTTGCATCTTCAAGATTTGTAAACAATAACGGGTGTTCTTTGTACATAATTCTTGCAAGGGATTTTGTAGGCATTTCCATGCCATACTTCGTCCTATACTCACGACATAATCTGGATTTTTTCATTTATGTATGGGAGAAAATTATTTTACAAATATACTAAAAGAAAAAAGGGAACTAAAAGCCCCCTCGTTTCAACTTAATACAAACAAATGAGTGTATTTAAACACATTACACATTCTTTATTCCATCGTAAACATTTTTCCAATACTCAAACCCCTGGGGGCTGTCCATCCATTCAAAAGCACTTATCAAAGCCATATCAAGAGAAGAATATTTCAAACGAGGACTCACCATATTTTTTAAAGCCTCTTCCTTGTAAGGAGAAGGTAAATCTTCTTCTATCCACTCAATAACAGCCTTTGTCATTTAGCCAATCTGTGGCACAAATCTACAACTATTCAAAGAAATCGTGCATATCAACATTTGTGTATATCTTTATCAACTTACGCAACTCCTCACCAAAAGACTGCACCATAGCACTTCTGTCCTCAAAAGACATATTCTCATTTTCTTGAAGCCTCCAGGCTCTGTCCATTAAAGCATTGCTAAAAATGTAAACAATAGCCCCAAACCCATCATCTGTAAATTCAGGAGGTGTTCCCTCTTCTATCTCGTGATCAAGAAGCACCAATTCAATCTTTGTGAGAAGATCGTTTAATTCATATGCTATTGCCATAATTATTTATTGTCTTCGCCCTTAAAAATAGCCATCACCAATGCTCCAAAAGCCGCTGCTGCAACAGCAATTGTCTTCCACACAGACTTAGAAGCCTTAGCCTCCACCTTTATTTCTTCCAAAGCTTTAATATGCTCCTTGTAAATCTGAACTTCCTTCTCAAGATCTTTTATCCTGCGAAGTGATTCCTTGTTCATGTCAAGCAATTCTATTATCTCTTGCTCGTTTACACGAAGAAAGCCTTCTAGCTGCTCCCTATTAAGCCCCATTACGGCATCCATATCAATTGATATATTCTTTCTCATTTTTTATCCAATCTTGTAGTATCTTCCTAAAGATGTCCTGCTTGTTCCGCTGGCCTATAGTTACCAGAAGGTCGTCCCATATTTCTTTTGTGACCACCACTGTGAACTTTTTACCGGGAACTTCCCCATTCTTTCTTGCTCCTTTCACCATTACAGGAGAGCTACTAAAATAATACTTTTTATTGCAAAGTCCTCCTCTTTCACACGCAGACCTAATTGTCCTAATGGGAATTGATGTTGCTGATTGCGCCTCAGAGAAACTTTTATGCGTAGCCACTAAGGAACTATTTCTGTCAAATTGATACACCATTATTTTTCCCAATAAATTTCTTCGCCTCTCCTGTAATGCTTCATATTCTCCTTTGCCGCCTCGTTGACAAAATGCTTTTCCTTGTATGTTACATAATTGTTTGGGAACAGAACGAATTGCCCACTGTCAAGATTAATTAACGAAAGAGGCTTATGCTCTGCTGGATAACGGCTATACCCGTCCTTCCAATCAATTATAATTCCTGTATGCCTTCCTTTGGGTTTACCGGGATCAATCATTGGCTTTGCCTCCAGCCCCTCAAGAAACGGCATATAAACGGCTTCTATATCCTCTCCCATTCCACACCAGGGCATCAATATCTCTGAGCCGTAACGGAATTCTTCTGTTGTGGAAAGAGCGTGAAGCGGAAGTCCGCTCCAATGCGCCCCAGATTCAAGGAAGACATGGCAAGAAAGCGTTTGATACTCCCGGCAATATATGCCGTGCCAAATAGCTTTTGTTGTTCCTTGCGGCATATTAGGGCCAAGGAACGAATTGTGGACATTCACATAAAAGTGAAACGGAAGAGCAGCGTGTTTAGCCATAATATTTTATTTGGGGTGAGGACGGGAATCGAACCGAAGATGTAATTCCTTAAAATGTTTTAAATTCAATACTTTTAGGAATTTAGGGCCATATCCCGCATTACGCATTACCCCACCAATTTTATTGACAATCAAAGCGTTCAATGCTTACAATTTTACTTTAATTGCGTATATATACGAGTTATAGGAAATTTTTAAAAATTATCGTCAATCCACTTTTCAATGGTATCTTTTGCCATTTGCTCCGTATTGTTAAGTGTTTCAGGTTTATTAACTTGAATGCACATCACAAGAAACTTTATAGCCTGTTCTTTATCTCCATTCATCCATTTGGCAAAGATTGTTTCTGTGCCACTCATTGTTGTTCCGTATATTGGTTTCAATTTATTCATCGTATTAATTTTTAAAAACTATCCTATAACAGCACATTGGCGGCATTAAAATGACCGCCAATCTGCATTCCGTTATTTACAATCTACAGACAGCACCTTTGTAACAAGCGTGTCCTTTAAAATAAATCGTTGAACATTGACCTGATTGCCCATCCATTCGTTATTGCTCCCACAAGAATAATACCTGCTGGATGTTGTCTTTGGAAAGCCATCCCGTGCAGGATAGTAGTCTTCAGACAGCATTTGTGTGCAAGTTTGGCACTCGTCCTTCTTGCAGGAAACAAATAGAAGAGCAATCAAGAGCCATTTCATTTAACAAATATAACGGCTATTTCTTCTTCTCTTTCTTCATCCATTCAACAATTAGCCCACGGATGATGTCCTGCTTATTCCGTTGCCCAACAAGAGGAAGGAACTCGTCCACCATATCCTCAGAAAGCATCAAACTCATCTTAACGCTGTATTTAAGTTTCTTCGGGGCTTGTGGCGCATCTAAATCTATCATAGGGGATCTGGTGTAGAAAAACCCACCAATGGGATAATTGCCTTTTATGGCCTTTATGACATCGTCCATCGGGAATCCCGTGTCTCTTTGTATTTCGTACAACGCCCCGTATTTCTTGCTAAAGGCGTGTGTTTGCTCGTTCCACTGGAAAATCATTTCTTATAAGTATTTAAAACATAAATAAGAATAGCACCAAAGCCATAGCCAATTGAAGAGAAAAAGGCAAGTTTAATTCGCTGATTCCAGTTTTTTGCCTCTATTATGTAGCCAACGAATGGCAATCCCAAGAACGGTCCAATCATAGCATAGAAAACCATCCAAATAGATTTATCGGTTACTGTTGAAATGTACATTGTTGACCCACATTCAAGCACAAATGCGCTTAAACAAACCACATAATAGCCCCTTTGCTTAACGGCTGTCTGTTTCGTCTCCATTCAATATGTCGTTTAATTGTTTCATCACTCCTTCATTTGTCTGTCCCCAGAACATCTTGCATATCCATTTGCCTTCATCGTTTCTTTTGCCGGGAGGTGTAAAGAAATAAGCCTGGAGATGCTCGTCAGCAGGTGTTAAATATCTCACACAATGCTCCTTTACAGGACACCCCTCACCATCACATTTTGTTATGTCGCTATTCATATTTGTTTTGTTTAGTCACAGGTGGGGGACTCGAACCCCCATCTCCAGGCTATGAACCCGGCTGTTCCCCTTGGTGCTATTTATTCGCACTTACACCAACCTGTGTTGTTTTATTCCATCACACTTCCTCCCTATTGTCAATATTGAGGGAAACTCCCATCAATTCATCAAACTGCTCAATGGGAATGTTAACATACACCTCCTGGCAAGCCCCCATCAACAGCAAAAGCGTCCTTCCGTTCCCAGCATTAGAATATGCCATAACATCATTGAGCTTAAACCTCACTTCGCTTGTTGTCGTTGCCACAAACCCACGGCAAAACACCCAGCCACCAATTACATTAAATAAATTCTCTGTCATTATTTTTATTGTTTACGCTCTCCCATTTAGCACTCTGCTTAGGCCACTTCCTCACCCTGCTCCCACGAAAGAAATGGACAGGATTAATGAAATACACACCCCTCACATTTGACTTCCCAAGGACATCTGCCCACAAAAGCCCATTAATAGCAACATTAACTGTAGGCAAACTCTTTATGCCCATCTTCTCCATGTACTTCCTCCTGTTTATCACCACCAAATCATCCCCACTACGCACCCTTCCCAAAAGCCATATAAACATCTCCTTGCTCCGCAAAGGCATCCCATCACGAACTTCATTCAAAAAAGAATCCAGAAACACACGAACATTGGAAACACGCTCATAAAACACCCCCTCCCCCATCTCAACATACTTATACTCCATCTTGGACAAAAATGGACTATCCCCAAACACATCTTTCTTCCCTTTCCGCTTCATAAAGCAAATGTAAAAAAGAATTTACATTACTCAGCACTCTCACACATATAAATGTATAAAATATTTTACATAAGAATTACAACAAAAACACCCACACAACACTAAAACACACACACTTACAACACAAAATCAAACACACCAAATGTTCCCATATATATACAATAATACAACACGCTGTTTTGATGGCCGTTTTTAGCCCCTCCTTTTCAACCCCCTTTTTTTGGTGTTTCCATTTTAACAACCCCCTGTCCCAATTGACACACTTTTAACGGAAATATCGTTAAGCACCCCCCCCCTAAGTATTCTGTTCCAAAGAATATCTACAACAACCCCCCCCCAACGGAATGCTGACAAGATGAAGAGGAGGGAGATTGTTGTTAACACGAATGGATGAAATGGGGACTACCCCCTATCCGGCCCCGGTGACCAGGTGCACCCCGAAACGAAAACCGGATTACCCCGTACCCTGGATTGCATCGCCTTTGATCAGCAAGCTTTATAAGTGCTTACCATACCAACAGAACCACAAAACACAAACGGCAAACAGAACCTTAAAAGGATTGATCCATTCCAAGGGTAAGCCCTAAAAGGATTATGTTGTTAGCAATGGGCAAAGGAGAAACCTTTTCCGCTTATCCTTTATGTGGTTTGCTTTCTCTGGTTTGCTTTACACAGTCAGCACCCAAAAAGCAAAGCGGAAAACGGAACATCTGCGTAATGAATGAAAGTTAGAAAGGGTTTCCAATCCCGATTTTTTCCGCTTATTATTCACCCTGGATGCAAGGTTTCTCATATACACACACACGCACAAAGCATTTTCCACATTTTCCGTTTTCCATTCATCGATCAAACTTTACCATTCATCCTGTTTTTTCTGCCATCCATCTAAAAAACGAAAATCAATCAAAAAGAAAGTTTGATCATTGCCCTCAGTTACAACAAGCCAAACAACAACAAAATGAAAAAGAGAAGCAAAAACGCCGTATGGAAGCACTTCTACAGAACGGGCAATGTATTACATGTTTTTCGTTACGGTGATACATCAAACGACAAAATAGCTAATTTTGAGGAAAGGATATTGCAAACCTATCATTTCTCAAAAGAGCAATTTGAACTAGCCAATTCAGGTGAGAAATTCACTATGGAAGAGTTTTTCAAATTGGATGGATCAGTGTGTTTTGATTGTCCTTTTGCTGTCAGTAATGGTGCAAAGTTAACAGCCTGTTACACCCACAAAATGCTGCAATACATGGGCTTTTTATCCTCTGTCAGGTCAATTGGCTTGAAAATGGATTGGGATTCTATACCTGAATTTTCGCAAGAAATTGCTAGCAAAATCATTTCTGATTCTGTCGGATTATATGTCAGATTCGGCACATATGGTGAACCTTCCTTAATTCCATTGGAATTGATGGCATCCATTACTTTGCAAGCCAAAAATTGGACGGGATATACTCACCAATGGCTTAGAAAACCGGAGTACTCAGCATTTTTAATGGCATCTGTACACAATGAGTCACAAGCCGAATTTGCGAAAAAACAAGGCTGGCGATCATTTGTTGCCACAAAGCAAGGCATCCAGGGGCTTGTTAATTGCCCGGCAAGTGAAGAGGCCGGCTTCAAATCAACTTGCTCAAAATGTGGGCTTTGTTCTGGATCGCAAGGCAAAGGCAAGAAATCAATTTGGATATTACAGCACTAATAAACAAGCCCGCAAGACAGCAACGAAAGTAGACTGTATGCATCGAAAGCACTTGCGGGAACTAACTTTTAAACAATCAAGAAAAATGCAAACCTTATCAGAATTGAAAAAATATTGTGCTGAAATGTCGGCACTTCATCCCCACCTAGAAAGCACAATTTGGGGCTATTACCACCTCGCTGTGAGCGAAATTTCGGAAGGCGAGTCTGTATCTAGCGAAGTTGAAAAAGCCATTTCGGACATTGCCGACGAAATTGAGGATTCCTTAAATTAACCTTCAAACAATCAAGAAAATGAAAACATCAAAAGAAACCCGATTCCTGATTGCCTTGGTAAAAGAGGTATTCAGAAGCCCAAGCAAGTATGAGCTTGTCGGCTTGAATCCTGAAGCCTTGGCAGAAGCGGAAGAATTCCGCACTTGGTTGCCAAACCAGACAGAGCAACACTTTGCCGATCCAATTGAGGAAGCAATTGAAAACGGTATTCAGGCAGACTCTGTAAGTCTCGCAAATTACCTCCTCTGGTGGTATCAAGAGGATCATTTTGAAAGCATAAAATTTGTAGCCATATGAAGCCCAAAAACATCCTCAATAATGCTGGTTTGATCAGTCTTGAAGACATCAGGCAGGCAGACCAGGCAACATTGATAGCCTTCTGTTTTACGGGGCATTACCTTGTCGGGTTTGCCGTCAAAGAACTAGTAAGCCGTTTACCATTAAATTAAACCGCTCGTACTAATTCTATTTCAGGAAACATTCTTAATAAATTCCTTTACAAAAAAATTAATCTAGTAACATGAAACCAACGCAAAACAAGTCAGCAGAAACTATGGCATACGAATTGAAAGCCCTTCTGTACAAAATTGAAAACGCCCTGGAAGGCATCACCGCATCAATTGGATGCCATACATCCAGACCTAGTTCTGAAGCTCTAAATGCATATACTGACGCAATTATCGAAGCATCACGATACATCTGCGACCATCCGGACTTTCCAGAAGTTGAAGGTATGGAAAAATATTTCCGCTCTGATCTGAAACGCAGAAACGAACTAAGGGCATTGCATAGGGCGTACGGGTATAACCTTACCTTTTTGGAGTGGTTCAATAAGAACTACAAAGGCCATGTTGAATTTTTGAACGATTAAATTTTAAACAATAAAGCAAAATGGAAAACCTAAATTTCTCTGTTGTACGGATCGCTGGGAGCGACCGCAACTTAGTTCTGTTTACATCGGCAGATCACAATATCCTAAAAGGCATTAACTTCTGGCACGGGCTTGGAGACGATGCCCTTCTAAAGGACTTTATGAAGCCAAACCCAGCAGTTACGGAGTGGGTATTGAAGAGGCTAGCCCTGGCTAACGAAGAGTGGGTGGATTGGGGTATCATTTGCCCCGATTACGATGAAGTAATCGAAAATATTGACGAGGCAATCTCTGGCTACATTCAGCACCAGAATACACCTGAGCAAATCACATTGCCCAGGGCGCAAGTGACACACTTGCAACACGCTCTGATGCTGTTAGCTGATCATGCAAAGCAAAACGACCTAAACTTTACAGAATTCGACACAATCGTTTTGAGGGCTTTGTTGGAGTATCCAGTAACAATATCCGTAACCCCGGAAGAGCAATACAACTTCTGTTGGAAACACGGTGTAGACTTCCCAAAATACATTTAATCAAATAGGCAAATGAAAAAGCAATTCAACATTATCGAAACCACGGCAGAGCAGTGCCGTGGCTATAACAGAGCGACAAAGGGCAGAGAAGTGATTGCCCAGGTGGAAGCATCCTCACCAAGCGAAGCCTTAGAGGAGTGGTTAGCTGATAAAGCACAAGTGTACGACATCAGCAGAAAGGAAGAGACCTACAGATCGGGGTTTGTGAAGAACTCCGACGGAGAGCGATACATCTGGCAGGATGGCGATGAGTGGGCAGACTTCGGAGATTACACCGTAAGTGTGGAGGAGGTCATACATCCGATTTTTGAGGACATATTCGGCAGTTTGGGTGCAATGTTAAACCCTCTAACAATACGGAAATGAAAGCAATACTATTAACCACGCCCTTGGAAGGGCTTGCCGGGGGTGTTACAACACCCGGACCATGCTTCTGGGAGATATTTCCCAGAAAGGTAGATGCTGAGGTAAAACTCAGAGACATCGCAGAGAGTCACAGCATCCTGATCAAACGAGGCACAAAGGAGATAACCTTTGGCGGTTTGAAAGTGGAAGTAATCTCTGGTAAAGAAGCCAAGGTGATGTTAGAGCTTCTCAAGTGGAAAGTGGTTTTACCGCTCATCCACCAAGGCAACCGCCCATCACAAACCGCTGTGCCGGCATAATGGCAAACATTTACTTCGCAGAAAATTTAAATCAAACAAAATGAAAAAAGTAACCATTCAGGGCAAAGCCCTTAGCCTTACGCCTTCTGGCGCAGTTCCAAAAGAAAGTCTTATTTCCCTTTGGGCAGACTTAAAGCCCGGCAAGTTGAAGCCTGAGCCAATACCGTATAAACATACTGGCACGACCATTGATCAGGATGGCATCAGAATTTGCGGATCGCCAGAGTTTATTGGGGCTGTAATGGAACGCCTGAAAGACCTATTGGAATACGAAGCCCAAAACACGAGGCTTGGGGTTGCGTTCAGTCAACTTAGCGACAAGTCTGGTAAGCCAATACAAGGGCGATTTAGATGTGCCATTCAGGTGCATGAAAGGGGGCGCAATGGCGCAATGGTTTGGGGTATGTTTGAGCCAGCAGAAAAGAAAACAATTACAATTGGATAACCAATAAGCAAATGGAAAGTTTAACACAAACAAAAATGGAAACAGTTTACAGCAAGCTAAGGAAAGCGGAGTCTTTCCTTCAGCAAATCCCGGAAGAGCTATGCAAGCTCTTCGACATTAAAATTAATCACTTAGAGGGCGATTATGTAGGGGTGTCATGGAAGACAAACGGTAACTATGTTGGCACAAAAGTGGACAACATTAATTCGGTATCCCTGAAAGAAGGGCATCTGTTTCGATGGGTTGAGATTCAGACAAATGGAGCGTCTGTAACGCTATATGAATCCGGCAGTACACACATCACCCTATTCTGATTATGGAAGAGTGGACAATCGAAGGGCATGAGTCCCTGGGCCTTCTGAATTACGAAGGAGAAGCACTTGTAAAGGCCACCTGTATTTGGGTGGCCGTAGACCGAGGCATCGGTTCCTACGAGTATCACGGGAGCAAAGGTGTACATGAAGATTGGACAACAGAACTTAAAGATGTAGTCCTTGAATCTGCTAGCCTCTGGGACGAGGAAACACAAACAGAGATACCGGTTGATCTCAAAGACCCAGCGAACAAACCGTTGGTAGAATATTGGCTTAATTACATTTCAGAAAACGCAAGCGATGACTAAAGAACTGAAGCAACTTGAGGAGCAACACCGGAGAGTGATTGCCCTCTGCCTGGAGAACAACGAAGCCACCATTGGCATCGAAGGGGTTCGCAACAAGTACCAGAAGAACGAGGCTCTTAGGAGCAAGCCCGGATACGCAGAACTCAGGGCAATATTAGAGATGTCAATTGTGTACCATCAAACCACAAGATCATGAATTGGCATAGGACAAACAGAGAGCAGAAGACTTCCGTATGGAGGTCTTCCCTCTCCTTGGATGAGGTGATTCTTCGCCATCTCAGAGGCGAGAAAGATATGACAGAGCATTTACCCCTTGCCGATGGCATTCCTGACCCAAGGGATTTCGTTACAAGGCTTCGTACAATCTCCGATGAGTTAGTACTCACGGCAGATGGAGCAGTGCCATACGGATCGTATACAGCGTTCTATTGGTGGGCATTCGGATGTCTGTATGCCTACATCCCAGAAGTTGATTCAGCAGAACGGTATGAAGGCAAATGGGCAAAGCTCACAAGTGTGAATGAGTTTGTACAGGAAGTGCAACATCGCATATGGCATCAAGAGTGGGTGCATGGGATGGATGAGTATGCAACAAGAAACCCTGAGAAGTTCGTATGAAGTGGCATCCCATTTTTATAGCCTACATAAGCATGATTGCCTCAATGATATGCTTTGTAGTAGGGGTGGCAAGAATCCTCTACAACCTGGAACACGACCGCAAGAAAAGAGCCTATGTTTGGATGGTAATCGTCCTCATCACCGGCTGCCTATCACATCATTTTTCTACATTAATTCCATGAAGTTTACAATATTATTTTTAGTTCTGGCATCCTTTGCCTCCTATCGGAATCTCATCTTCCATCTTGACCATGAGAACCACGAAGGCGTTGCCAAGTGGAGCGTAACAATGGTGGTTTTTATTATCTCCACCATCTTTGTACTATTCGCCTGACACGACAAATGGTATACAGTTTTTTGATGTCCCATTTATGTGTGTTTTCAGGGGCTTATTGCCCTGCAAAAAAGTTCATTTGTAATTGTAAATCAAGTGGGTTACATTTGCCCCATCCAAAGCAAATGAGTGTAAAATTTATTTCACAATTTAAAAGTTATGAGCAATCGTAGAGATGAGTTTAAAACGGGGTCAACCAACCCGGCAACGAGGTTCCTGGAATGGGACTCCAATGCAAAAGGTTTTAAGTTCTATGACAAGGAAAAGAAGGAGAACATCCCCGTGAAAGTTCCTTTCAAATTCCTAGTTCTGAAGTCCCTTCATACGGTGAAAGGATGGCACAACAAGAGTGAGAGTGGCATCTATAGCAACGAAATCAACAACATGAATGAGATGCTAAATGTCAAGTCCTTCAAGGGAGGACACATCATCTCTGGCATCTACCGAGAGATCAAGGAGAAACTCCAAGGTGGTGTGTACTTCAAGTCCATATACATTATGCTTGGAGATGGAAGCATCGCCAACATCGCTCTCAAAGGTGCATCCTGCGCTATGTGGGGAGACTTCACAAAGAAGACTGCTAACCGGTTGCCGGATGAATGGGTGGCTGTCACCGGAGCAGAGGATCAGAAGAACGGAAGCGTTAAGTATTCTGTCCCAGTGTTTGAGTTCAAGGGGTCGTTAACAGAGGCTGATGCCATCAAGGCTGACCAGGCTTACGATGTTCTGTCAGAATACTTCAAGGACTACATGGCTCGTAAAGCAGAGGAAGCCCCTTCGGCTGATGAATTGTTGGAGGCTGAGGAAACGCCTAACAAGGCTGCCCATGTAGAGCCAGCTAAGAAAGCCCCTGCTACGCAGATAGATGATAACGATGAATTCGAACTCCCTTTCTAATATGAATACGCTTTGGAATATAACACAAGAATTCCTTTCCCTCGCCTCCCTCATTGAGGAGGCTGGGGGTGAGGCTACGGATGAGGTGCTAGAGGAACTAGCCATCAGCCGGGAGAACTTCCAACACAAGGCTGAGAACTATGCACGACTCATTCTTAAATGGGAATCAGAAATAGACGCTGCCTCTGCTGAGGAGAAGCGTATCAAGGCCATCAAGAAGACCAAGGAGAACAGTGTAGCCCGTATGAAGGACACACTCAAAGCTGCGCTCCTGGTGTTCGGACATGAGGACATGAAGACAGGCGCAAAGAAGTTTGAAACGCCCCTTGTTAAACTATCCACAAGGAAGTCCTATTCTGTGGAGATCACAGATGAGGCCACGCTCCCGGATGAAGCCTTCGTATTCAAGAAGGAGGTGAGCAAGACCGCCATCAAGAACCTTTTGGAAGCAGGAGCAGAGCTTGATGGAGCATCAATGAAGGAGAATATCTCGTTGCAGATTAAATGATACTTTTTTGGTTTATTAATGTTAGTTTGGTTTAAACAGAGAAAGGCCACCGGGGATCTTGGTGGTCTTTTTTATTTCACTCTTTCTTATTTTCTTTGTTACACTAATTCATAAAGCAATGACAGTTAAGGTGGTGATTACTTACTACGCCCACGAGGACGATTGGAATATCTCCGATGTTCTGGATGGAAGAAAGCTCTCAGATGAGGATGCAAAGGAAGATCTTGTACAGATGCTCAAGGAAGATGCGGACTTCATCATGTCCAATGCTGATGTGGTAATCTCCGAAGCCAAGGATTCCATATGAGAGCCTCCGATTTAGCCTTGATTGTGATGGACTACATTGATCAGCGCAAAGCATATCACAACGAGATGTTAGCCAAGCGTCCCGATGGAGATGGGCAAGACTATCACCTCTCAGGGATAGTGGAACTCTTGGGAATTGAGCAGAGGATAATGTCTCTCATTCACCAAGCAAGCGAACACAAAGAGAAATAGTTATATTTGTTTTCACATTTTTAAACAACAAAGTCATGCCTTTAAAATCCGGAAAAAGCAAAGCCGTTGTATCGGCTAACATCAAGACAGAAATGAAAGGAGGGAAACCTCAGAAGCAGGCCGTAGCTATTGCTATGAGCAAAGCAGGGATGTCTAAGCCTATGGCAAAGCCAATGGCTAAATCAATGGCGAAACCTATGATGATGAAGAAAAAATGAGCAAGCCAGGATTGTACAGTAATATCGCTGCCAAGAAAGCAAGGATTGCTGCTGGCTCAGGAGAAACAATGAGGAAGCCCGGCACAAAGGGCGCACCCACAGCCAAAGCTTTCAAGGAGTCTGCAAAGACTGCCAAGAAGAAATAGGGAATTTTCTTTCTAAGTTTTTCATATAAAGAGTGTGGCTTTTAGTCGCACTTTTTTTTGTTTTAATAGAAAACTATCACTTGATTTGCGCTATGGAATTCTACATAAGAAAAAAAGGAGACAAGCACATATTACAAAGAATATACTTTGAAGATGTGGTAATGGTTAGTGTTTGGGTTAATGGCTTGGCGATTCACCTTGCAGGCAAACCCTATTTGTTCATAGATGGTACAATAGAAACTGTGTACGATCTATTCTTCCGAAAGAACAAGTCGTTCATTCGTGCCTCTGCTAATTACATTGTGAACACCAATCACATCGTGTCAGCAGAACTATTGCCAGACAATATCAAGCTCATCCTCACGGACAACAAAACCGCAGTGCTTCGCAACGGACATGAATATGCCTACTTCATTCAGCACAACCGGTACAAGGATGAGAAGAGAAATCCTCCTATGGATAGCGATGCCAAGGATGCCATCATCATCAAGGAAAACTCTGATGTTAATAGCATCATTGCTGAGATTAGGGAGACTACAGGAGAGGTGGTGAACAGGAGATACATTGTCAGGAGATACAGGGAACTAAAGAGCGAAATATAATGGCAATAAGAGGAAAGTACGAGGGGCTGAATGCCCTTTACAACATCACAGAAAAGGATGTTACATTCGTGGAGCAGGATAAGGATTATCACCTCATATACACCCTGAATACAGAAGAGCCTATAAGAGCGCATGGGACATTGGCATCTGCTATGCAGGCATTCCCTTCTTTGATTAAGCCACACAAGTCTTATTTGGTTAACCTTAACCAAGTGTATTGTGTAGCCAATGCTGACAACACTACAGCAAAGGTGGTGTTCCGAAATGGCACGAGCCTTTCATTTACTAAGAGCAGAGAATTGTATCAACCATTCATAGCCAAGTTTGAAAATGAAAAATGATTTCTCTAAGTTCTTCTGCTTTGTCAGAGGTGTAATAGAATCGGGAACTGTCATCCACTACGGAGACAAGTCTTTAAAAATGGAAGCCAAGATGCATTTTAATAGACTGATGCATCATGCTACAGAGTTTGAGAAGTATCTCCATAAAGGACTTGGCCCAGAGATGGCTAAGGCTGAGGATGAAATCAATTCAGCCATAGTCAATATGGTGTGGAACTTGTATGACCTCCCTGCTGAGGAGAGGGAAAGATTCATTGATCACATGAACGAATTTGAACAAATAAAAGAATGAAATACGGATCAGTATGTTCGGGCATAGAAGCAGCTTCTGTAGCCTGGGAGTCCTTGGGATGGCAAGCCCAATGGTATTCAGAAATAGAACACTTCCCTTCGGCAGTGTTAGCCCACCGATTCCCAACGGTGCCAAACTTGGGAGACATGACACAAATACATAATACAGAACATTTCAATGGGACAACAATTAACCTTCTCGTGGGGGGAACCCCCTGCCAATCCTTCTCCGTTGCCGGTCTCCGAAAGGGATTGGACGACTCTCGTGGTCAACTCATGCTCACCTTTGTTGAGCTTGCTGCAAGAAAGCGTCCAAGGTGGGTGGTTTGGGAGAATGTCCCCGGTGTCCTATCCAGTAATAAGGGAGGAGACTTTGCAAGCTTTTTGGGACTGCTCACAGGCAGGGACATTCAAGCCCCTGTCGGAGGTTGGAGTAATTCAGGATGCATCGAAGGAATCTCCTCAGCCTACGGAGTTGCGTGGACAATGCTTGATGCTCAAGATTTCGGGGTTGCACAGCGACGCAAGCGAATCTTTGTTATCGGGTACCTTGGAGACTGGAGACCTGCCGCAGCGGTATTATTTGAGCGCAACCGCTTGCAGGGGGATACTACGAAGAGCAGAGAAAAGAGGAAAGCAACTTCCGCAGATGCTCAAGGAGGCGTTGGAAGCAGTGGCATTCCAAGGGTCTCAGGATCACTTGACACAGAATTCGGAGGAGGAAAGTTAACACATCAATCTGTTAACAACGGACATCTCATCCCCGAACCTATGGGCGCATTTCGGATGACTGCCTTTGGGGAGTATGCGGATGATGATACTGCCTCAACTTTGAAGCAAAGAGACTATAAGGATGCCACAGACTTAATTGCTCATAAAGCTTCCTGGTGGAACGGAGAGCAAACTGCTGCTACATTAACCAAACAGAATGCCAATGGCGCACAGAGGATGCCTGACAAGGATAACTTTGGTGCGGTGTTAGAACCAAAAGCCCACGCATTCAAAGTGAGAGGAGGCTCTGAAACGGAAACTGGAGAGCAAGGTGGTACGAAGAAAGCAGGCAAGGGATATCTTGGTCAAGATGAGAAAGCTTTCACCATTGGCACTACGCAAGATCGGCAGATAGCCCAACCAATTGTCTACGAAAATCATCCTGCTGATTCAAGGGTGAAGGAGATGGGAGAAACTTGTCAAACTGTTTCAGCAAGGTTTGGAACGGGAGGAGGCAATGTTCCTTTGGTACAGCAACCCATTGCAGTTGATTGCTACAATCAAACTATCAATCACAAGACAAGCCAAACCATTGGTTCTTCTGCATCAGATGTGAATCACTACGGAGCGGTGTTGCAACCCATAGCCTTTGATACTTTTAATCAGACAACATCCAATGTGAATCAAACGATTAAATCTCCGCAAGGAGGTCTTAATGAATCAATTGGTGTTATTGCTCAACCGACAATCATTGACAGAGCAGCTTTCAATCAGGGCGCAAATGCTCAATATGATATCAAGATAACGCAAGGGGAAACAATGTCATCTCTTGTAGCCAAAGTGCCACACGGAGTTGCTACGCAGAAGCCACCAACAATGGCTATACGCAGATTGACCCCCACGGAATGTGAGCGTCTTCAGGGATTTCCTGACGGGCATACAAAGATTCCATACAGAAACAAGCCTGCCGACCAATGTCCTGATGGGCCGAGGTACAAAGCCTGCGGAAATTCAATGGCTGTGCCTTGTATGGCCTGGCTTGGGCAGAGAATTCAAATGGTGGACAATATTTTAAATCCACCAAAAAGTTAATAGTTTTGAATATTGTAATTTAGGGTTAGTTAAAGAGGGGAGGCATTGCTTCCCTTTTTTATTTTGCCCATCTGTAAAATCCATTCGATACGGAGTATTCCCTTATCAAGCATCCCGCCATAGACCTGTGGCTTTCCCTGTCCCCTCTAGCGTTCACATTCCCCTCAAAGGATTGGAAGAACCTCTCTTCTGGATACACTTGATAGACAAGGCCGACATGACCTATCCTTCCAAGAGCCTTGTTGTAAACGGTGAACACATCTGTAGCACGAATGGGCATCAACCCTACAGACTTCTCTTTCTTTGCCCACGACTTAGCCGCTCCGTTCACGCCTTGGAAGACAGAGCCACACTTCTTGAAAATGTAAATCATTGTGTAGCTACACCAAGGCTGACCAGGGATTCCTCCTGCGTAGCGGATGATGGAATCAACACGAGGGCCACGATTGTTTATTGGCCCTTCACGAGTGCCAATTAGGGAGGAAGCTTGCTTCCTAACACATTCTATTTGAGCGACACCAAGGCCGCTATAAGTAAGTGCAATCCATAGGAGAATAATGCGAGCCATAGCGTTTGGAAATGATTGTCCTTAACAATATTGTCACGGAGTTTTCCGTTGGCTCTGTCCCCGAAGATAGCTTTAAATAGATAGGGCGTGTTGATCCTGAAGCCTAGCGTTCCTAATACAACGACAATGTAGTACCGGGATGGAACAGACAGAACATCAACATACCTTCCGATAGGATAGAGGGCAGCAGCTTCATCGTGTAGCCATATGCTTATGTAATTGTACAGGAGGATGAAGGCTAAAAAATAAATAGGGGCAAGAAGTCCCTCGTGCCATTCCACCAAAAAGTCTTTTAGTTTGCTCATTTTCCTTGTCCTCTATATTTCTTTGGTTTGCTAACCTTTGGGCCAAAATTCTTTTGAGCCTTGCCTCTTCTCCTCACCCCGAAAGTAATCTTTGCGGCTGATGTCCCCTTGCTTGATTTAGTCATTTGTGATGATGCTTTTTAACTCCGTGATAGTGCCATCAGGATTGGAGAGAAAAGCATTTGTCTTTAAAGGACGCTTCTCCCATAACTTCCACCAACTCTTTCTCTTTCCTCTGCTTACAGCTATCCTTAATGTGTCAGCCAATTGAATCTCCCCCATCAGGGAATCTCCTTTTGTCACTAGCTGCCCAGAGTATCTTCCCACAAAGTGATATATCTTTTCGGTGTGTTCCCGAATGATGGTGTCCTTACCTTGGACAATTATAGGAACCGTGTATTGCGTTCCCACTTGTGTGTAAGCCTTCACATCTTTTATCTTGACATCAAAGTCTTTGCGGATCTTCTGGATGTCTTCACGAATTAAATCCTTTGCTGTGTTCTGTGATAGCACGACAGTGGACACTTGTGCGTTCATCTGCCCTAGCCTGTTCCGGGATGTATCAAGAACGCTATGGATGGCTAAGTCCAATCCTTTCATGTCCGACTTTAGCACCTGGTTCTCCTTGCGTATGGCATAATGGATGTACGCTAGATACAGGAAGATTAAAGTGATGACAATTGAAAGGATGGCTCTGATGTTCATGGCTTTTCTTCTTCTTTCCTGCCGAACCAATTGTTAAACACGGGGAGTAATCTAGCAACACCATAAATCACGGCCATAATATTAAGAACTAATTGTAGCACGGGATTCCAGCCTTCCGCAATTCTGATAAGCCAATCGTGAAGAGGCTCGTAGAAAGCCACATAGATTAGCACGGGACTATCCTTCATAAGCTCAATACAAGACAGCTTAATTTGAAGAATTAGTTCCACATTAGTCTTCATTCTCATCGTATTTTTTAAAGTGATTGCTGGAATAATTGGCAAGCCAATAAATCAGAGTGAAGACAACAGCGAACCACACAATCACAAGAGCCTCCTTGCGTCCTATTGCGCTTGGCAATTCTAATTCCATTGTTATGAAGGCATAGACGGAGCATTGGAAGATGTTCAAACAAATGAACACCAAGGCTGTATCGTGTACTTCGCTGTTGAATATCTTCATTAGTTCGTGTAGAACGGAGCCAATGCTTCGGACATCACTTCCCAAGGATTGTTCTTGGCAAAGCCATCTCCCATTACATCACACAAAGCATCATAGCTTAATGGAGAATGTTCAGGAAGTTCCACCTCCTTGTTCAATAAAGCTTTGAACTCTTTGCGGAATGCTTTCTCTCCTTCGGCTGTCCATTGGAAGTTTCCTTTCTCATCACGGACAATCTTATTTCCCTCCTTGTAGCAATGATCAAGGCGCAAGTCCTCTAGAGCCTCATCGTAGGCTTCATACAGAGACGAGAACTTCTTTGTTAAACGGGAGAGGTGTGTGATGGGCATAAGGTCAGCCGCATCAGGAGTTTTAGCTAACATCTCGCTGAATGAGCGAAGCGTCAACAGATTTTTGTTTGTAACAGACATAATTATATTTAATTGTTTCGCAAATATAATCAACGGATGGTTTCTATTCTATTCAAAATAGTATCTTGTGTATTAACAATATGCTTTTGTCCTACAGCCATTAGAAACATCCTCTCCTCTATCTTATCTAGGCGTTCTACGGCCTGTCTCCTGAATGTGTACACTTCGAATGTTAGCCACGACATGAAGCCAAGCATAATGAAAGCTAAAAACAAATCGTCCTTCTCTATCCCCTTCATTTCCTCGTGTATTTAACGGCCTTCGATGCTACAGACTTCTTGCCTACACAGCCCCAGGCTTTGCGTGACAGAGCATTCGCACAGGGAGGGTTCTTGCAAGTTTTGATCCCGCTCGAACGAGCGCAATAATTATCCCCCTTTGGCGTTCCTGGGGAAATGGAATAGCCTTTCGCCCCGAAGGAACGAGTCTTGCCATTAATCGTTGTCGTGAATTTTTTTTCTGCCATGATTTAGAAATGTATTAGCCGTAGCGAGCCAAGGCTGTGGAAATTTAAAAATGTAAGCAAGGCTCTGGAAGCAATTCGTGGAGGCCATGCTGCTATACTTCTTTGTGAGGTATGTCCAATAGCCAGCGTCATACTTGTTGCCAAGAATCCTATTGAACCTATACTCTGTATAGCCGTATATGTTAATGACAACAAACTTGCGTTGCAGGATTATCTGCTCTTCCTGCCACTTCTGTAATGTCTTGGTTACACGGAAGCCAGACACATCGCTCTCGCAGATGTATAGCTTGCCGTTGAAGCTGCGTACAAGTTGGCAATGGTTATATTGACTCTTTGTAGCCCATCTAATGGCTTGCCAATACAGACGCTGGAGCCACGATCCCTTCTCATTTCTGACAAGTATGATGCTCCAGTCCTGCATGATTAGAAAGTGTTAAAGCGTCCTTGAGAATCTGCCCAATATAACTTACTCACCACGAAGTCCTCAATGACGACAGGCGTGTCCCACATTGCCATGTAGAAATCGTATTCACCTACACTGCCCGGAGTTCCGCAAGGAACTATATCT
>Ga0181356_1000030_pt1 | contig 49876 bp, 39 predicted proteins | sample Fa13VDMM110SN_FD_130104 | JGI IMG/M metagenome (GOLD analysis project Ga0181356, IMG submission 130104) | Freshwater viral communities from Lake Michigan, USA - Fa13.VD.MM110.S.N | ecosystem: Environmental > Aquatic > Freshwater > Lake | place: USA: Michigan | collected 2013-09-24 | reverse complement strand
GTTAATGTAGTAGCTAATGTAAGGGCAGCTCAAGCTGCTATTAATAAATTAGCGGCCAAACCAGTTAATTTAACTATTAACTCTAAACAATTTAGCCAACCCTTGGGAAGAATACAAGGGCAATTAGGCGAATTTGAAAAATCATTAGAAGCGTCTAACGCTCGCGTTATTGCATTCGGAGCCTCTGCTAGCGCCATTTATGCTGTTCAAAAAGCTCTTTCAGAGAGTGTCAAATCTGCTGTTGAGGTAGAAAAGGCTCTTAAAGATATTAATGTTATATTAAATCTAACAGATCAAAGCTTAAGTCAGTTTGGAACAAGTCTTTTTGATATTGCTAAAAATACAGGAAATGCATTTTCAACAGTTGCTACTGCAGCTACAGAATTATCTCGTCAAGGTTTAGGTGTTGCTGAAACTTTAAAAAGAACTGAAGATGCTCTAATATTGACTCGTCTTTCTGGATTAGGTGCAGCTGAATCTGTAGAAGCAATTACAGCTACTCTTAACGGCTTTCAAAAAGCAGCTTTATCATCTACAGATGTTATAAACAAATTAGCTGCAGTTGACGCTAATTTTGCAGTTAGTTCTGGTGATCTTGCTGAAGCTATAAAACGAGTAGGAAGTAGCGCGGAGGATGCTGGTGTTAGTTTCGATCAATTACTTGCTATTGTAACTTCTGCTCAACAAATTACTGCGCGAGGTGGTTCAGTTATCGGTAATAGCTTTAAAACAATTTTTACAAGATTACAAAGACCAAAAGTCTTAGAAGATTTACAACAATTAGGTATTCAAACTCAAACTGCAGAAGGAAATACAAGACCTTTGATTGATATTTTAAGTGAACTTGCAAAAACATTTGATAATTTAAATGATAGTCAAAAAGCAGCAATTGCAGAGCAAGTTGGTGGCGTTTTCCAAATCAATATTTTAAAAGCTGCGTTAGGAGATTTAAATAAAGAATATTCTATTTTTTCTAATGCATTAAAAACTTCTACTGGAGCGACTGATGAAGCTATAAGAAGAAATGAAGCTTTAAATACAACTCTTGCATCATTAATAAATAAAACTTTAGCTAACTTAACCGCAGCTGGCGCAAAAATCGGAGAATTGAGTCTTGCTCCAGCCTTGAAAAAAGTTTTTGGTGGATTAAATACTGTATTAGAAGGTTTTGGTGGTGGAGATAGCGAAGATTTTGGTTCTAAAATTGGAGAAGGTTTACTTAAAGGTATAGGGAATTTTTTAAGTGGTCCGGGAATTATTATTGCAACAAAAGCTTTATTTAGTATTTTTGAAAGATTAACTGTATTCTCAGCAGACGCAATTAAAACTCTTTTAGGTTTAAATGTACAAGCAACTCAGCAAGCTCAAATTCAACAACAAATAAATGCTTTACTAAGTCAAAATCCAGCGATTATTGCTCAAATAGTAAGTGGACAAACTACTCTTCAAGATATACAAGATAATATTTTAAATACAATTAAAGCTCAAACTCTTGCTATGGAGCAGCAAGTCACTGTATCAAAAGCTTTAGCAGCATCATTAGGTGCAGCTGGAGTTTCTATTGGTACTACTGGAGCAATGAAAGGAAGATTACAAGCCAAAGCTGGTGGATACATGCCAAGTGCATTTAGACAAGAAGAAGCTAGCGCAAGAAGTTTAGGTGCAGTAAATCCAAAAGCTCAACTTTCAAAAGGTACAATTGGTGGTGAAAAATTTATTAAAAATAATAAAGAAATTGAAATTCCTAATTTTGGTAAAAATGGAGATTCAGCAGTTATTCCTACATATGGATCAGTTGGAGATAAAAGACAAAAAGAATATTATGATAAATTAAAGTTTTTTGGATTTGTGCCAAATTTTGCTGGAGGACAAAGTGTAGGAATTCAAGCGCATAAGGAAGGTGTAAAAAGAGAAGATTTAGGCAAATATTTAAACAATTTTCCATTAACAAAAGAACAACAAAATATAGCGATAGAAGCTTTTGATCAAAAAAGTAAAACCCCAACCCCAACTGGCACAAAAAATATCAACGCACAAAACACAGCAATTATAGCTGCTAAAGGTCAACCAAACTCAACAGCGGAAGCGTATTATACTAAAGATTTAAATGGAAACCCTTTAAAAACTAGATTTAGTAATATTCAAACTATTGTACCCGAAGCATTAACTGGAGATGATTTTGTAAAATTTGATAAAATAATTGAAAATCATTTACCGCAAGCAATGATTGGTATTGCAAATGAATTATCCAAAAGAGTTTCTCCGGGAGGAGGATATCCGAATATTACTCAAATCGCAGAAAGTATTAGATCTGATAAATCTGGATATCCTCAAATTGCAGGACGTATTTTTGAAGTAGCAATACAAACAGCAATTAATAAACAATTAGAAACAGCAAAAGGAAAAGAGGATCGCAAGGGTAATCGAACTTGGGATTTTGAACCCAGTGATTTTATTAATGAACCAGCTGTAGTAAGAGCCATATTTGGAGATGATCAAGCAATAAAATTAATGAGTAGCGATTATATTGACGCAAAAAGAACTCCAGTTTCACCCGGTTCAGACACAAATGAATCATTAAAAAGTAAATTTTTCAATACTCCATATTTTCAACAGAAAATAAAATCAACAAAAGCTAAAGCTCGTGGTTATATTCCAAATTTTGCAGGAATTAGAACTGCAATACAAGCCGAAAAGAAAATGGGTGGAAATCCTGCGCTTGATTTCCAAGAAGGCATTGGATTGTATGTTAGAGATAAGAATACTCAATCTAATTTCTCTGCAGTTAAAAGAGATCATCCAGAAGGAATTAGTCAAGCCATGAAGAATTCTCAAAAAGCTCAAGAAAGTTTAGCGCGAGGATTTATACCTAATTTTGCCCCCGCAGGAAATATTACTTATAAACCAATGCCACAAAATTTTTCTGCGCAATTAAAACCATATACAGATGCGCTTAAAAGAACTCTATCTGATCAAGATTTACCAAAAGCAATGAAAGATTTTAAACAAAATATATTTGGCGCTTCATTTGCTTTTTCAACTATACAAGGATTAGCAGAATCTTTTAATAAAGATGGTAAAAGTCAATTTGGAAATTTTATAAGTTCAGTAGCTGAAGCTGGATCGACATTTAGCGCTATTGCTGGAGTAATTCCGGGCCCACTTGGTTTAGTAGTTGGAGCATTGGCGGGTTTAGCGCAAGTTATAAATAGCGTAAGTAAAGATTTTTTAGATGCAGATATTAAAGAAATAATAAGAGAAAGCGCACAAACTAGTGAAGATTTCAGTAAATTAAGTGATGCAAGTCAAAAATATGCCGTATCATTTCAAAAATTACAAGATATATATAAAAGTAATACTTCTTATAAGGAAGTCGATAAAGCTGAAAAAGATGTAAATGAATCTTTACAAAATATACCAGAACAATATAGAAAATTATATGCTTCTGCAAGAAGCCTAGGAGAAATTCAAGATGTAACAGCTAAAACTCTTGAAGAGAAAGGGAAAGAAAAAAAGAGCGCAGATTTAGCAAAAATATTAGGAGAGGATGTTATCAAAAGAGAAGGAACCTTGCTCGGAAGGCTCTATGATCGTCCTGATAAAAATCTTATTTATGGAGGTAAAGAGGGTGGACAATTAGCTGAAAAAAGAGCGAGTCAAATTGCAAGTAATTTAAGTGATCAATTTTTAGAAGATTTTAAAAATGGATTAATAGATACTACACAAAGTGGTGAAAAATTCATCAAAATGTTAAAACAATATGGTATTGATACAGATTCGGCAAGCATATTAACTGCTTCATTAAATGCAAAATTAACTGACGGCGAAGAAGATACTCGTATATTAGCTAACTCATTATATCAAGAAGCTGCTGCGAGAGTAGAATCAAACAGAAGATATAAAGAAGGACAAAGAACTAGAGAAGAAGCTACAGCTGCGGACGCAGAGGAAGCTAAAAGAAAAAGACATTTAATTGCAGAAACAGAAAATGCTGCAGCTATTTCAGAAATGTATGCAAATTCTCTGCATAGAACAGCTCTGCAAGAAAAGAAATTAATTGATATTAAAAGATCGGCTCAATCAGAAATTATTGCTGAAACATCAAAATCTAGATTGCAAACAGCACAACCATTCCTTAGCGAAACAAGTATGGCAAGAAGCCAATATCAAATTGAAGCATTTCAAAGAAAATCTAATTTCCAAACAAAACAATCAGACATTATGTCTTCTGGAATTGAACAAATGAGTACTGATCTAGCTGAATCTATACAAATTGAAATAAATAAATTAAGACAAGAAAATGCACCAAGTTCTAAAATTCAAGAATTACAAAATAGAAAAGCTGAAATAGCAGATATTGTTCGTCAAGGAGAAACTCCTGCTGAAATAAGTCAAGCCTTACAACAATTAGGTCAAGAATTAGCTTTAGATAATCAAGCTGTTTTAGCTCAAAAAGCAAATGAAATTTTAGCAAACATACAAAGCGATCAACAAAATGCTTTAATTGAATATCAAAAAGGAAATACTATAGCTCAAGAACAATTAAGAGCCCAATTAACTCAAATCCAAGATCAGCAAAGACTAAAAGTCGCAGGTGGCGTACAAGGATTTTTAGATCCAAATTCATTCCAAACTACTTTTGATAACTTTACAAAAAATTTAAGTTTATATCGTGGCGCAGGATCAAGATCAGTAATTGAAAGAGGAAGAGGAGCCACTGGATTACTTTCAGATACTTTAAATTTTGCAGGGGGAGGATTGCCAATAGGAACTGGTGGAGGATTAGGAGGTTTAAGATCAGAAGCTATTGCTGGAAGAGCAGCAGATATAAGAAATCAATCAAGAGCACTTGGCGCAAAAGCTCCGATAGGATTAAGGCCAGTATTTAGAGATATCTCTGCAAATGCTAGCGAAATTGCAGCCAAACAAATCGACAATCTAATTAAAGATCAAAACATTGGTGATAATGTAGATAAAATTGCCACTACATTACAACAAATTCAAGCATCATTAACTCCAAATCTTGGCCCTACTACTAATGCAACCCAAAGTTTCGTAAATCAAAGAACTGCAATGCCAATCAATGTGGCTTCTGCTTTACAATCTGTAAAAGGTTCTGTAGATTTAAATATACCAAATAATCTTTTAGCTTTGAATGTTGATGGAAAAATATCAGTAGAAGGAGGAAATGTAGAAGTAACACTATCTCCAGATTCTGATCTTACAACATTAGTTACTCCAATTATTAATAATTTCATGAATATAGCTAAACAAGATATTAAAAATGAATTTAATAATAGAATATTAAAACTCAGAGAAGAAGCAGGGTTAAGGAGGGAAGCAACAGCAGTATAAAATAAATAAGGGATAAGGAATATAAAGGAATATGGCATATAATTTTACAGACGCAACACTTCTTGGTTACCAAGTAAATAAAAATTACTTGGGCGAAGGCGTTTTTGCGCTTAATACAATAAAAAATATTTCTATAGAAGGTATTCTTGATAATAGAATAGATAATTCAGATTCAGAAGGCGTAAAGCAAACTTTCCAAAAAATATCAGGATTTTTAACTGGTATTGTAAATGCATATGATGCAGTAATTATAAATGGTTATAATCTAGGAACAGGCAAAGTTACTAACTTATCTTTTCCAGATCAAAATCCAATAAGACTTGGATCATATAAATATGATATAGAGATTGTTGAAAATTCAGACTTTTCTAATATTCAAACTGGAGATATTTATGGTACTTTTCTTTCTGGAGTAAGCGATAAAATTTTAGCGTTAGATGAAACTTTAAATTTTGATAATGCCGCAAATGGTGACTATTCATATAACCACGATCTTAATATTCAATACTATGATACTGGGTCTGATCTATTTGTTAAATCCAAAGATTTTGCTAATTCTATTTATAATGATTCTTTAAAATTAGGATTGATTGGTTCATTCTCTGGATTTTATGATGTATTAAAAACAAAGAAAAACTACTTCTCTGAAACATACGATTTAATAAGTAAGCGATGTGGATTCTCAAAGAGAATACTAATTAATAAAAATTACAACTCTAATTATAGTACAACTCTTTCTCATGTATTATCTTTTGATGCTAATGGAAAAATTTCAGTAACAGAGCAAGGAATAATTAAAGGCCTAGATAATACCTTAAACTATACAGCAGACAATTATTTTAATACAGAACTAGCAAATTCATATACAAGATGTCAGAATATATTCAATGTATATGCTGAAAAATACGGATTAAACACAAAAGATTCATTATTTAATCAACCATTTAATCTTGGAAAAACTGCTGATTGGTTTAATAATTCTTTAGAATATAGTGTTAGTTATGTTAATGACCCAGCTTTTGAAGGAAATATCATTAATACCTACAATATAACAGTAAACAAAGATATACAAGAAGTTGGAATTTACACTGAGCAAGGCGAATTAACTCAAGTTGGTCAAGTAGGAGATGTTACAGGACTTAATTTAATTAAAACAAAATATCAAGCTGCAAAAAATAGAGCATCTACTAATTATCCAACTTATAAATTAAAAAATACCTCTTTATCTCTTGGACTTTTAGGAAATACTAATCTACCAGATAAAATTAATCTTAGTAATTGGCCATCAGATGATTTTGGACAAGATATAAATGGAATTTATACCTATAAAAGAAGTGGAGTTGCATTACCATATTCTGGAACTTTTGATGGATATGTAAAAGATGATGGATATAATTCTTATATTTATTTTAATAATAATAAATGGAATCATTACTCTAGTGGAAGCTTTATTATTACTGACGTAAACGCAAATCAATACATAGTTGACGCCGATATAACCGGTTCAGCAGAACAAAGAAATATTAATAATTTTGTTTTAGGATTAAAAAATTTAAATATTTGGAGTGGATTAGATAATATTTGGTTATTGAAAAGTGGATACAATAGTGGTAGTGGAAATCTTTTTTTTGATTTAAGAAGTACATCTTTTCTTCCTATTGAAATTTTTAGTGGATATCAAATTGGAACAATAGATAAAACATTAAGTGGTTATAAAATGCCTTCAACTTCTTCATTAACTAATTATTTATCTTATCCAGACCATCCAATTAAATTCACAGGAACAAATTGCACTTCAATGTTTTTATTAGAAAATTATACTACTGCACCAACTAATCAAGAAATTCTTTTTAGTTCAGAATCTTATCAAGGAAGTGGATTTAGAATGGGGTATCAAGGTGGTGGAGAGAAAGAGTTTACTATTTGGAGTAATCAAAGCACTACTGGGATTGGATTTCTTGCTAAAGAAACTGCGGTACACGCTAAACCTTATTCATTTATAACTGCAGGAATTAAAAATAATTTACAAGGTCGTGGAACAGGAGTACTTTTAGTTGATGATAAAAATAAAGTAGAAGCTGGTGGAGATTATAATGATTGGCCCGCTAATATAAATACATTTCCTGCTCCAGCCGGAGGAACTTGGACTTTCCCTAATAATACAGTTTTATTTATTAAAACGAAGCAAGATATATTTAATCAACATTCTGGTATTAAAAGTTTAGCTAAAAGAACATTTGCTCAAAATTTAGATTTTCCAGCGACTATAGAAACATGGACAAACTCTAATTCATCTTCGCCAAATATTTTACCCATTAGCGGTTGGATAAGAAGTAATAACTCTACTGCATATGGATCAATAAATAGTTTCGCTCAGGATTCTACATATAATAATAATTTTTCTTATTCAATAGAAAAAACAAATGATAATTCAATATTAGAAGGTCATCCTTATTATAAAAGTCTATCCATGAAAATAGATGATCAAAGTCCAACTAATATGTATAAAGAATATATCATTGCAAATAGAAATCCAAAAAATGTATTATTCTTATTTGGTAATCAAGTAGAAATTGGCAATAGATCCGTTAATATAAATGGAACTCTTGTTAGGCCAACTGGTAATTTTTGGACTGGACCCATAGATTTCCCATTGACTGATCTTAAAAGCAAAAGCATATCTGGCGCATTAACTCTTATATCAAATGATGCTTATATTGATAATATAAACTATAGTTATGATTCAGATAATAATTTTTCATTTAATCTATCGATTAAATACTTAGATAAGGTGGTATAAAATGGCAAACACTACTATAAAATATAATAATAAAACAATACCATTTCCAACGCCATTAGTCACGTTAGAAAGAGAGAATCTTTACTATAATCAATACTGGGGAAATTCTGATAAAATTGTTTTAAATGGACAAATTAGTGGCACAAATAACTGCTCACCATTTGCTTCAATAACAAGTGGTCAAACTGGATTATTGGGTATATTTAATCAAAATTTCGGAATATTTGAAATATATGAAGATGCAGAAAAAATTTATGAAAATAGTGGGATTATAGTAAGATCTATAAATTTTAATGAATCTACTTATGCAGGATTGATAGATTATACAATAGAATTAAATTCAATTAGACCTAGCGGCAATATTATTGATCCAACCAATGAGTATAGCTTTACTGAAAATGAAAATAAAACAGTATCTTTATCTCACAATGTTTCTGCTAAAGGAATCAATACAAGTTTAAATCCAAGCAAATCTAATGCTATAGATAATGCTATATCTTTTGTTAGATCTAATACTGGTCTAGCAAATGTTCCAACTACTAAGTTCATATCTGGAGCAATCAATAAATTTTATATACAAAATTTTTCTGAATCAATAGATAGATTAAATAATATCTATTCTGTTCAAGAAACCTATCTTAGTAATCTTTTAAATACAGGATCATCTGGTAGCTTGACTTATACTTCGGATATAACATCTGGCGCAGATTCTAATATAGTTCAAATTAACTTACGCGGACAATACAAAGGTCCAAAAAATGGTAATATAAATGATTTAAGAAATACCTTAAATGTAACTGGATTACTATCTGGAATCTATTCTGGTTATTATAATCCAATCCCAATTCAATATAATGTAACAGAAAATACTGGCGAAAATTTAATTAATTTTGATTATTCTTTTGATAATTTAAAACTTCCTAATCCATACTTTAAATATGATGCGAGTATATCTAAAGATGAGATTCAACAAATTTATAATATTCAAGTAAAAGGAGATATTTTAGCAAGAGGTAATAGAGCCCATAGGTACTTCTTATCCACAGGAAATTTAACCAATTTAACTGGTCAATTACTAGTGGTAGCTAGTGGGATTCTAACTGGATTTAAAGATTTTAATGATGATACGGTGGCCTCTGATTTAAGATTATTAAATGTAAGTATTGATCAAAATCCGAATGACGGTACAGTTTCAGCAAATGCATCATATGATGATAAATTTATGCCTACTGGTAATTTTGTTGATGCCACCTATAACGTATCAGTAGAAGCACCTCATTGGTATATGAATAATCAACCAACTTGCAATATTAGAGGTTATCATATAATAAATGATTTTGATATTACTACATTACCAAAATTAAATATTAGCACTTCCTTTAAAGCCAAAGATGTGACAGGAATAACTACAGAATCTGAATTAAGAGAAGCATCAGCATCTATTACAAATGATCTTGTTCCAATTAATTATAATTATAATACTCAATTAAATGCTACTGAATCATATAATAAAAAATATAACAATATGACTTCATTAAGTGAAATATCTTATAAATTAGACAAAATTGATATTTCTAATCAAAATTCATTATTACCCAAATTTAACGCTACAATTTAATATGAAATTAGAATTTATAACTGGATATTTAAATCAGAACCAAAGAAATACTGGTTCTTTAGATATTTATTATGATTTTAGTGGAATATCTGGTATTTTCGTTCCTAATAGGTTATATGGAAATCAAGATCAATTTAATAAAGTAATTGGCGGATTTACGGTTAATAGCCAATATTATCCCGGAATTTTCGTATCATGCTATCAAGAAACTGGTTTTACTGGATCTGGAATCTTTGAAGGGACTAATACTCTTAAAGTTTTAAATCCATTAAGTGGAGATGGAATCAGTTTGTTTTATAATTTTGGCGCATTAACTTGTGATAAAAATTTTAGTATAGGAAATAAAAATATTCAAGTACCTACTGGTAAAATACAAGTATTAAGTTACATTGAATCAAAATCTAACACTAATCCATTTGAAATAATATTAGGACTTAATGATGCATATAAATTAACATTAGAATTTTCTGGAGTAACAGGTAATATTTATGAAAATTACAAATCAACAAATTTGGGAGAATTAGCGACACAAAATATTGGAGGTTTAAGATTAAATAAAAAAAATATTGAATTTACATATTTTGATGTTATTAAAAATGAAATCTCTAATCAAATTATAAATTTAAGTGGATATTATTTTGATCAAGAAAAAAATATTTATATAGGAAATATTCCAACTGGTAAATATAGAAGTCCATATACAGGTTTCATTGGACATCTTGATGATTTTTTAGGATTTAATGAATACTTTGATTCTAATTTTTCTTTAGGGTTGTCTAGAATGTTAATAAAAACTGGAGAAGGAGAAACTATAACAAATATTACTGGAGTAAAATATAATATAATTCAAAGTGGATTTTTAAATCCAACTGGAATATTGGGCACTGGAATTACTGGTTATCAAATGGTCGCTTCTCAAGAAGTCATAGATTCAAAATGTGGAGATACTTGTATAGTATATGTAAAATCTGGAATCACGGGTTTTATAACTGGCGAAAGAATAGAATATACAATAGTAAATCAAGAGCAATATACTACTTCGCAAAGAGTAACCAAGTACGATATATATGATGGACAATATGCACCAAAATTTACTAGAAATTATATAATATTTCCAAAACAAATTGACAATGAAGATATTATGGAAATTCAAGTTTATAAAAATATCGATAATACTTTAGACTTTCCAGCTTATTCTCCATTGAATAGAATTTTTATTGCTGACGATATACGTGATAATAAAAATTTATTAATATTTTTTAATGGTGTTAATATATCTTCTGGAAATTATACAATAATTGGAAATGAAGGAAGATTTATAATTAACCCGTATGCTAAAGATGATGCGGATACCATTTCCTATACATTAGCTCAATTTACGGATACAAAAAGTGATACATTTAATTATACTACTGGAGAAGATATAATTATAGGAAATCCTAACAATATAAATTTTAATTTATTTTTAAATGGCCAAAAATTAATAAGCGGTTTAAACTATACTTCTCAAAGATTTATAGATACGGTTTTAATTACAGGGGTTACTGGAATAGATAAAGATTCTTTCAATGGAACTTATACTCGAACTTCTGGAGCATATACCAAATTTAATAATATAAGTGGAAGCACAATTTATTACGATCCAAGCGTAATAACTTGGTTTATGTCTGGATCTGGAGCTTCTAATAGATCTTTTGGATCTTTCGAAAGTTATAGTCCATTAGTATATTGGAATTTTGATAAAGATTTAAATACAATTTTTAATGGTCCTACTGGATCTATTGCAACTGGCGATCATTTTATTATTAACAATAATCTAGCAACCGGTCAAATTTATGTTGTTCAAGATGATTATTTTAATCAAATAACTGGCGCAAATTTAAAATTAGCCATATTAAATCAAAACTATTATAATGAAAAAATATGGTTAAATGGAATCTTTCAGAATAGAAACTATTTATCTACTTCCTGTATCAATACCCTACTCCAACCTACTGGGGATATAGAAGATAAGAATCAAGATATATTTAATAATGAATACAATAGATTTATTTAATAGTGTAAATATAGATAGGTACAAGGAGTAAGGCTTATGCCAATAAGATCTATTGAAAAGATTAGAATAGGTAATTACCCAGATGGTAAGTTTGCTGATGGGTATATATATTCCGCTCAAATAAGCCAAGGATATACTGAAAGTTCTAATAAATTAACCATAGACATTGTTTACGAGCAAGGCACTAATATAATTTTACCAGATAAAAATTTAACAACATCTTATAGAATCCAATTTGGTGATTTAATCTTTCCCGAAATGTATTTTATTTCTCATACTAAAAGCGTGGCAGTAAATGAAGAGATAATTACATGTACATTTTCTGATGGATCTATTTTATTAGATAGATATTTTGTTGGATTAACAAATAGGCATTACAAAATAAATGAAACGGCTCAAAATTTTTCAATTGATGTTATTTGCGCGAATTGCGACAACAGCATCGGGCCAACAAATGGAATAGTTACTAGAAGTCTAGCTAATTCCCCAAATCTTTTAGTAAATAATCTTTTAGTTGTTGGAGATGAAGAATTTATTGACCAAGCTTGCGATGTTCCAGATGTTAAATATAATTTTTCAAGTTTATTGACAACTATGGCAAAAATCCCAAACTTTACTTTTAAGAATTTTCTTGACATTAATCCAGATTACAGAACTTCATATACAGGTACTTTAAGAGAAGTTTTATCAAATTGGTGTTCTGATTTCGGTTTTAATTATTATTGGGATTTTATTACTAATAGTTTAATTTTTGTAGATTTAAGAAATCCAGTAGATTTAAGTCCTGTCTCAAGTTTTATAAATGAAAATTTTAATCAAAATAATCCTAATTTACCTATATCAAGTTATTCTGAAAACGAATCTTTAGAGGGTACTTATCAGCAAGATAATATTGATTTTGTGCTTAAACCTTCTAGAACAAAGGAAAGACAGTTTATAGATTTTTTTCCAATTACTTACAATTGCATTACTGTTGAAAACGCTTTTTTTAATGATTATGCTAATTATGGATCTGCTTTTAAAATTGGTTGCGCGTTATCTAAATACAATCAACAGCTGCGAACATTATATCATCTGCAAGGTGGAAGATACCGTTTATTGGGATTTAATTTAAGATATAATGGTATAGAAGATTTTGTTTTACAAACTGTTTTAAAAAATATAAATGAATTCGTAAACAGTGGTGGTGAAACCAGAATAGTAATTGGTGATTACAATCAAGCTGTCGATCAGGCCAATGCCGCGAGAGAAAGCTCTATAGCTAGCGATTTTATAGGAAAATACTATTATAATGCAAATTATGTTCAATGGAAAGATTTATATTGCTCTAATAGCGCGAGATTAACTTTATCTACTACGGTAAATCCAGAGCCAGATTGTACGCAGCCCGCACCTTGGAGAGCTTATGGAGGTAATTTTACAATGCCTCCTCCATCTTCATGTTTATTCACTAGAGGAGCGGCATCTTATTTAGAAGATAATGTTAATAATTTAAATATAGATAATTTGGGACCAAATTTTATAAATATAGAAGGCGAAATTGCAGATCAAATCAGAGATGCACTTCTATTAATAAATCCAAATAATACAAACGCTGATAAATATAGAGGATTAACATTAATTGCTTACAAACCACTACTTCAAGTAACTCCAACTTTTAATAATTATAATGCTTCAGAGGAAGGAATTATTCCTGCTCAATATGAAAGCGATGAAATAGTTGGTTGCCAAACTATTTGTGAAAAAGATGTTGGAGTAGATATTTGCAAAAGAGTTTGTACAAGATTATCATCTCCTGCTATAGGTTTATTCTCTAAACTCTCAGAAGGTGTTGCGGTAACTAATTTATTAAATAATAATAGTATTAACATTATATTCCCCTCTGAACAAAATTACTTAGGTTATATAAAAGCCGAAGGAACTCTATTTTATACAGAACAAGGAATTAAAACAATGAATTTGACTAGTGATTCAAATTACGCTGTAAACCCAAATGTTATGAGTTATTCAATTCATTTAAATGATGTCACCACAGAAGAACCATCGGTAGGTACTGTGAATATAACAAATATAAAACAAAATAGTAGAAATTTAAATATAAAAAATACAAACTTTAGAAGAAGTATTTCTTTAAAAATAATTGGTATGAATTATGGAGATCTTAATAAATATTTAAATTCTAATTCAGGTTTAACTAGTTTTAATGTTTATTTAAATGATAATGGTGTTTTTACAGATTTAAATTTTGAAAATAGACCAGAGCAAAGACCAAAAGAAGAAGTTGTTATGCAAAAAATTGGCCCACAAAAAATGAGGATTCTGAAATAATATGTTTTTTTCTGGAAATAATTTCTTATCTTTAAGTGACCAAACTGGAATATCTTTTAATTTAAATATTCTATTAGATAATTTAAATGGAACTTGCAATCTAGGATTTACTGGTGGTTATAAAGAATCTTTCGTAGATAATGGCTTAATTTTACATCTTGATGCATCAAACCCTAATAGTTATTCTGGAGATGATAATTGGAATGATTTAAGTAGTAATAATTGTGATTATAAGTTAGTAAACAATCCTACTTTTGATGTTGATGGAGGTGGATCTATTTCATTCAACGGAATAAATCAATATGGAAGTGGTGATGCAGTTGTTGCTAATCCATTATTTTTATTTAATAAAGATTATACTATAGAAATTCTAGCAAAAGTTTCAGCTCTTCCAACTCAAGAATATAGTGGAGGAGCTTTATTTGGCCAAAGAATGGGAGCAAATCAATTAATTTTTATATCTGGTAAAAATCAAAATAATCAATCATCATTATCAATGAATTACGATGATACTAGATATAATCCATTAGCTGGAGCAAGATTTACTAATAAAAAAATATCACCTAATGAATGGTTTCATTTTACTATAGTTAATCGTAATTCTGGAAATCCATTTCCAGATACAACGACATTATATACATCCTATTATATGAATGGATTGCTAGATTTTAGTGGATCTGCTGGAGATGGAAATGGGACAGATAATCCAAATGGAGAAATACCAACTTACATAGCTCGACAAGGAAGAGTAGACGCTGGAATTTCAGCGATGTATACTACTGGAAAATTCGCAGTGATTAGAGCTTATAATAGAGCTTTAAATAGTTCTGAAATCTTTCAAAATTATATATCTATTAGGGATAGAGTATATTCCGAAAATTTTAATTTTAGATTTGATAAAGGCAAAATTTTTGATCCAGAAAATAGATTAATTTATTTTTATGATACAAATCAAAATGTAAATATATCTGGTAATATTTCTCCAAATAAATTTTCTTATTATATTAATAATAATTTAATCTGCTTGAATGGCGACAAAAATAATTTTATTACAACTGGATATTATATAAATACAACTGGATGCGGCGCAAATTCTAATATAAATATTCTAGGAACTAGACCAGCCTACAATATAAATTTAAGTCCAATATTTTATATTACAGGAACAAATTACTTAACTGGCTCAATTGATAATTCTAATAATCTGGAATTCAGAATATATAGCGGTACAGTAACAGTGCCAACTGGTTTTGCGATAGAAAATCTATCAGAATATGTTGCTGATAGTGGGTTTTTCTCAATTAATCATTATAATTTAACTCAAGGCCAAGTTGAAGATGAAAGATTATACGAAGTTCAATTAAATCTTTTCACTAATTTCGGTCAAATTACTCAAAACTTCACAACAACAGGATCATATTCTGGATATGTTAATGTTAATCTTAATACTGATGATATAACTGATTATTTTGTAAGAAGTGGTACTCAAACTGGAGTAGGCGATTATAAAGAAAATAATTATATTTTAAATTTTGATATTATAACTGGTAGTTTAAGATCTTCACCAAGTGGTTTAAATAAAAATTTATTTATAAAATTTGAATATTCTGGCGGTAAAACTGGCGAGATAACTGGAGGCGTAAGAGCCATTGGATCACAAAATTTTACTTTAACTGGAATTTTAAATGGAAGTGGATATTTGACTGGAGTAACAAGTCTAGCAGCAACTGGATATAACGGTTTATCTGGAGTTAGCGTTACTGGTTTTATAACTGGATCAACCGAAAATTATGCATTTATAACTGGAAATGTTTCTATGCCGAGAACATTAATTGCTACTGGATATTATTTGAATCAACAATTTATTGATAATCAAGATTTTGTATTAAATACTTTTACTTCGAATGGTTATATTGATTATAATAATATAATAACTAGTATTTTTACTCAAAATATTCAATCATTCGCTACGCCAACTTATGAAATTAATTCTCCTATTAGAATAAGTTCTGATGATTCTGGAACTTTTTTTATATTAAGCAATCAAGAAACAATATCATCTACTGGTTCAGTGTTATTTTTTACTGGAAATGGAGCATCATGGGATCTAAAATCACAATACTCTGGAATATCTGGAGATATTCAATTTGGAAAAGAAATAAAAATTAATAGAGAAGGAAATAATTTTGCTATTAGTTCAACAGTAGGAGATCCACTTACTGGAAGAGTTTACCTATTAACTGGATCTAACCAAAGTATTTATGATGCACAAATCATAGAAAATTCTGGGGAATACTTTGGAAGTTCATTAGCTTTGAATAGTGGAAATATTTTAGTGATTGGGAATCAAGGAGACAATAATAATTCTGGTTCAGCAAATATATACAAAAAATATGATTTATATAGTAAAAATATAATAAGTGGAAGTTATAATCCTAATCAAATAGGTAATACTGATAGTTTTGGTATTAGTACCCAGTTTAATGGTAATGGAGATAAATTATTTATTGGCGCGAGTAATAAAGGCAAAGGAAATACCGTATATGGAACAGGTTCAATTTTTATATATACTGGAAATGGATCAAATTGGAGTCAATATTTTGAAATAAGCGGAGATTCAAATATAACAAATTTAGGTAGATCACTTGCTGTAAATTCTAGTGGAAATGTTCTTATGGCTGGTGGGTTTGATTCTAAAGAATTTGCAATAACACCTACTTCTGGATTAGTTTATGTTTATACTGGAAGTGAAAAAAATTGGAATAAAGTAGTAGTATTATCTGGTTCAATATCAAGTGGAGCCCAATTTGGTAATTCAATTTCTTTAAATGCAAGTGGAACAGTTGCAGTTATTGGTGGATTCTTTTGGAATGAATTTAATTTTAGCACAAGCTCTTTTGCTACTGGCGCAGCTTGGATATTTACAGGAAGTGGCTCTAATTGGGGTGAAGCAGCTAGGATAACTGGATATTCAAATAGATATGCTGGACAATTTGGTTATTCTACTGCTATCAGTGATGATGGAAATACTATAGCTATTGGTCAGCCATATTATGGAAGACTAACTATAACAAGCGCATCAGCAACTGGTGCAGTTTGGATTTATACTGGTAATGGATCAACTTGGGATCAAGCGGCTTTAATAACTGGTTCATCATCTCAAGCTAGATTTAGATTTGGACATTCTATTTCTATGAATTCTTCTGGAAATATGTTATTAGTTGGACTAGGAAACGCTACTGCTCCATATACTTCTTTTTTATTTACTGGTAGTGGTTCTAATTGGAGTCAAGCAGCAACATTTACTGGTTCTAATGCTTTTTGGGGTACACAAGTTAATTTAAATAAATCTGGAAATCAAGTTTTAATATCAAATACGTTGGATAATCCTAATGGTAATTCAACTGGCGCAGTTTATCTTTATACTGGAAATGGAAATGAGTGGGGTCAAGCTCTTTCATTTACTGGAGAAGTTCTAAATCAACCTTCATTTTCAGGAGATTATTATCGTTTTGGTTATAATACAGCAACAAGTCCTAATGGAAAAATTTTAGCAATTTCATCTAATACTTTTTCATCTAGTATAGAAAAACATGATTATGTAAGTATTTTTTCAACAGAAATTGGTTGGACAAAAAATCAATGGCAACAAATATCTAAAATTAGTGGGAATTCAAATATTTCAACTAATAATTTTGGTTACGCTTCTGATATAAATAGAACTGGAAACATAATTATAGTTGGTTCACCAAACGGAACTAATGGCCGTAGTTATATATTTACTGGTGATTATAATAATTATAATTTATTATCTACTTTGGTAGGATCAGGAAGTATTACTAATGATAATTTTGGTTGCTCAGTTTCTTTAAATGAAATTGGAGATACAGCTGCAGTTGGAGCGCAAGGATATAATTTTAATAGTGGTGGAGTATATATTTTCACTGGAAATCAAAATGTTTGGACACAATCAAGCTTTATAAGTGGAAATGTTAATTCTACCGCATATTTTGGAAACAAAGTAATTTTAAATAAATATGGAAATCTCTTAGCAATTGGCGCACCATATGATGATTTAGGATCTGGCGCAATATATATTTATACTGGAAATCAAAATTCTTGGACCCAATACAATAGAATAAATAGCAGTAATTTAGATATATTATCTTCTAGTTTATTAGGAACTGGTATGGATTTTGTTAATTTTGGTAATATAAATACTGTATTTGCAAATAATTATAATTTTAATAGAACTCATGCTTTTGCAGATATAAATTTCACAGGTTATATAACTAACCTAGTAGCTACTGGTTTCGTTTCTAGAACTGGAAACTATTTATTTACTGGTCTAATTACTGGACAAAAATATACAAAATCATTTTTTGACGCTTTTGATATTTCTACTGGATATTATTTAAATGGATTTTTAACTGGATTATCTGGTCTTAATAAAGATATAATAAATAATATGTATACTGGTAGTGGAATAATCGATATTGATACAAATAGATTATATGTTATGGTTAAAAGTAGAAATTATTTTAATAATGAAGATGATATAACTGGTAGATTGACATTAAGTGGATATAATATTACTAATAAGTATAAAAGTGTAATTATTAGTGGTATAAGTCATAATCAAAGGTAAAAATGCCAGCTCAATTTAAATCAGATTTTGGAGATACATTATTAGGAGCAGCTTGTCTAAATCCAAAAACACGAGATTTAGTTTTAGGAACAAATCCTCTTTATACTGAGTGGTGTGATAACGTTCTTTACCTTAATTCTATTCGTCAAACTTCAAGCACCTCTCCATATTTTGAATCTTATCAATATAACGCAGGAATAACCTTTAAAAGCGCTCAATTTCCAAGCTATCAAGCATTAATTTATAGTTATGGGGACAGCATGAATTTAGATATTAAAAGTAGTAATAGAACCATATCTAATAAAGCTTCAAATACTTCTGTTTTATTTAAAATAACTGATACGACTAAGAATAACAATATTCAACTAAGCACAGATAATATTCCTGTTAATTCTCAAGTTAGTTTAAGAAATTGGGGTACTACTAATTCTCCTGTTTATATTTTATCTAATTCAAATGGAAATGTTTATTTACCAAATACTTTTGTCAAAAATGCTGATCTTGCGTCAAATGCACGCTATGCTTTCTACGCTGGCGTTGCTGATGATGCAATCCGAGCGAGTTATTCATATGAAGCAGAATTCGCGGGATACGCTGGAACATCAAGTAATGCAGATATTGCTGCATACGCTCTTTCTACAGCTGGAGAAGTAGCTTATGCTAGCCAAGCTGGTACTGCTACATTTGCTGTAAATGCAGGTAGTGCAGCTAATGCGGGATATGCTACTGTTGCTGCTGGAGGAACAGCTTATGCTGGGAGTGCAGGAAACGCTGGTACAGCTGCATATGCGCTTGGAGCAGGTACTGCAACTTTTGCTCAATCTTCTCAAAGTGCGTTTTCTGCTGCTAATGCTGGCGCATCTTTTACTTCTCTTAACGCTGATGATGCAATCCGAGCGAGTTATTCATATGAAGCAGAATTAGCAGTATACGCAGGTACAGCGTTTTACGCATTCTTTGCAGGTACAGCTGATGTAGCTATTGCAGCTATAAATGCAGAAACTGCTGGATATGCAGATAGGGCTGGATCATCATTTACATCACAATCTAGTGATTACGCTACTAACGCAGGATTTGCATCTTTCGCTGGTAGCGCTAGTGCTTCAGCTTCAACCGCTTATGCAAATGGCGCTGGAACTGCTGGTTTTGCAGCCAATTCTTTTTTCGCCTTTCAAGCTACTCAAGCTACTTTTGTGGCATCTGTAGGATACTCAAATGGCGCTGGAACTGCTAGTTATGCAGCAGAAGCTGGATCCGCTGGAACCGCAGCAAGCGCTGGCATAGCTTCTCAAGCTCTTGTAGCAATAAATGCAGGAACTGCTGGATATGCTGATACAGCAGGTTCAGCAGGTACAGCAGGTTACGCTTTATTTGCAGCCAGTGCTGGTGGTGGAGGTGGTGGAAGCGCAGGAACCGCAGCATATGCACTTGGAGCTGGAACTGCTACTTTCGCTAGTAGTGCTGGTGCCGCGGGTAGCGTAGCGGGTTTTAGTGAATTACCTATTGCTGTTTGTATAAATGGAGTTTCTCAGACAAAAACTTTCTTAGTTAAATAATTTTATTAATTTGTTCAATTACCATTTCTGGTGTTATTGATTTTGTACATTCAAAAATTCTAGAAGTATTTTTATGTCTTGGACAATAGATAAAATCATCATATGGAAAAATAAACTTTGTGTCATTCCAGCAACTATTACAAACATTTTTATTTATTACTCTATATGGTGTAAAAAATTCTGTTTTTGGGTCACTAAATCCACTTATTAATATTACCTTTTTATTTAAAGCCCAAGCTAACCATGAGAGTCCAGATGGTAATCCAATGAAAAATTCACAATTAAGTATATCAGTTATTCTAGTTTGAATATCTAAGTCTCCAGTTTTATCTATAGCATTTGATGGGATAGTATTTGTATATACTATATTACCATATTTATTATATTTATCAATACATAATACGTCATATCCATTTTTTTTAAGATATTCAATTATTTTCTCCCAACCATTTTCATAATTCCAGTATTTAGCTTGAGAAGTGCTTTGAGTAGCTATACAAACATATTTATTTTTATATTTATTTTGATTATCCTTAATAAATAAATTTGGTTTTATTTCTTTGTATGGTAATTTTAAAATATCACAAGCTACTTCTTGAAGATTTAAAGTTCTTGGATCTTTTAAGTTCATTTCTTTAAATTTAAGATTTTCAATCCAAAAACCTAGGAAATATACTTTATCAAAAACAAAGTTTTCTATATCTTGTTTATTTATGAAATTTATATTTCCATAATTAAATATTTTATTCAAAAAATTTATGCAATAGACTTTATTGTTCGTTGCTTTTCTATATTCTTCTACATACGGCATCCAAGCTATCGAATCTCCTAAACAATCTGAATTAAAATATATTAAGGTATTATCTTGTTTTTTCATTTAAAATTTCATCTATTTTCTCAATTACCATCTGTGGAGTTATTGATTTTGTACATTCAAAAATTCTAGAAGTATTTTTATGTTTCGGACACATTAAAAAATCATTAAATGGTACGTCACTAGAAAAAATATTTAAATTTTTATCTGAGAAACAAGTATTACAAACATTTTTATTTATTATACCATATTTATTTTCAAAAGCTATACTTTTACCAGTTATTCCAAGTATTTGTATCACTTTTTTATTCAATGCCCAAGCTAACCATGAGAGTCCAGAGTCTAATCCTATAAAAAAATCGCATTTATTGATTATATTTGCTACTTTATTTAAAGGTAATCCAGTCTTATTAATTGCATTTATAGGTATACTATTCATGTATACTAAATTTCCAAAAACTTCATGTTTATCAACGCATATGACATCATATCCATTTTTTTTAAGGTATTCAATTACTTTTTCCCATCCTTGTTGATAATTCCAATATTTCGCTTGAATAGAGGTTTGGGTAGCTATGCAAACATATTTATTTTGATGGTTAAAATTTTGATTTGAAAGATCGATGCGTGTTTTAATTTCTCCTTTAAAATTAATACCAATAAATTTACTCAATTGATGTTGTAATTGAAGTCTTTCGTTATTTAAAATTTTAAAATCTTTTTTTATGTAATGAACTGTAGTATATGCAAGATGATATCTTTCGTAAGCAATAAATTTTTTTTGATTATACTGAATTGTCGCGAATGAATCACAAATTGAGATTTGAGAAGGATCTTTTATGAAGAAGATGTTTTTATATTCATTTTCAAATAAACTATAAAAATTAGTTAAAAAAAATACATTTTTATTATTTTTAATTTTATAAATATTTAAAAAAGGTATAAGAGCAATCGTATCTCCTAAACCTAAAACTGAACCATTAAAGTATACATTATCATTCATTAAAATTTATGGCATTAAAAGATCCAATTTAAATATATAATCATTTCTTAAATTATTTGGAATTGCCGCAGCATGCGCTATCCAACAATCTTTTGCTAAAATTTCTGGAGTTACTAAACTAATATTTGAAGGAGTGTGTTTTGCAGTTATACAATTTATAGCCATAGAATTAAATTGTTTTGATATGTTTTTATGTAAGAAATTATATTTTCTTAAATAATAATTAATTTTTGTTTGATCAGTAAATCTAAACAACATTTTATAATCGCAATCTTCAAAAATTTTAGAATGTTGATTTTCTAATAACATTAATCCTGTATTATAATATCCATGTCCCCAATTAATTTGTCCTAAAAGTGCTTGAGATGATACCATCTCTTCCATCCTGTGAAAGCAATATTTATCTCCATCTGCTGCGTCTAAAACTGCATAAAAATAATTCATTGGATACATTTCAAAAATATTTGGCATTTTTTTAGACAAAACCATATCACCATCAACGCATAAGATTCTATCAAATTTTTTAACTAAATCTTTTAAAATAAAAAGTTTATTGTAATGATACAAATGATCATCTTGATCAAGATTTTCATTTTTAATTTCTGGATTTAACGCAGTAGAAACGATTAATTCTACATTCCATTTTTTGGCTAAAAATTCCATTCTTGGTAATACTACTTTTTCAAAAGCTTCTTGGTAAGATGTTTTGAGCCAATTATATGTTACAATTGCTTTTTTCATTTTAATTGAAGAATGGGCATTTTTTTATTGAACCGCGCATCTTTTCTAAATCGCCTAATTGTTCTTTTCTTGAACTAATAAATCTCTTTTTCAATAAAGCTAGCGTAGTTTGTTCCTTAAGAACATCTTTATCTATAACTTTTCTAATTTTAATATTAAAATTTTTATTTTTTTTAATTGGTATTAATTTTACTATTGATGTTCCAGCTGGAATAATAAAAGAAGTTGGTGCTTTTTTATGTATTTGAATATTAATATTTAAATGTGATCCAAATTCTGGATTAAAAATCCCCGGCACAGCAGAGAATAAAGACGATTCATTAGAATAGTATGTTGGTAGTAATAGTAATTGCCAATTTTTATTAATATTAACTCTCCAATTAGACATAATTTTTAAAATATGAGGCCAAGAATCTTCTCTTGATTTTATAAATTCGGGAAATTGGTCACCATTATGAGACTGAACTTCTGGAGATATAAAATTTCCATTAGTTAAAGATGATGTTTGGGTTGGGGTATGAATGAAATATTCTCCCTTTTCATCGTTAGAGATTAAAGAAATTTTTATATCCTGCCAAGTTTTTAAATGAATGCCTTCATTCATAATAGATCTAATCCCCGGGCATTTCTCCACAAAGAATGTGTTTCCAGTTATGCTCGCCGGATTTAAACTAATATTTTTTAAAGTTTCTTTAGTTTTTTCAGATCTATTTCTAACCCAATTTGGGACGCTATCTTTATAAGCTAAAATTGGTTGATTAATTTCTTCCAATCCCGGGACAATAGAATAAAACTCTATTTCTGGATCTTCTCGAAATAGAGAGAGTATTTTCTTAAACATTTTAAATTTTGAATATATTTAAAATATAATTAAATTCTGGAACTTCTAGACCTTTTAGGTCAGCTCTGGATAAATATTTAAACAATAAATCTATATCTTTTTTAGATAAATTAAATGTAAAACTGCTCTTTTCTTCTAGATTTTGATTTTCATTATTCATGCTTTTTTAATCCTTTCTATTAATTCAAAGATTTTACTCTTAGGAATATCTAAGATACTATTTAAATTTTCAGCATTTTCAAATTTTTCTTTAACTAATTTTTTCTTTAATTGATCAAAATTAATGCCTTTATCTTTCATTACTTTTTCAAGAACCGCTTGAGGAGAAGTTGGATTATCATTAACACTTGATCCTTCATCCAATAATTTAGCATCTCCAAGTTCTTCTTGAGATACGATATTAATTTTCAAGAAATTTCTTACACATCTTACAAAGGCGCGATTTTCAGCAATCGCAGCTAAGAAGAATCTTGCGAAACTCTTTGTATTATTTACTGTAGCATCAGCTAGAGATTCAAAAACGATCTCTTTTCCACCAGTTTCATAATTTGGCAACCAAGTTATCTTACAGCTTGTTGCAAAATAACTCTCAGAAGCTGCTACTACTTTATATTCAACACTTGTATATCCACGAATTTGGGCAAGTTCTTTAATTCCACCTAAAAGGATAAGCAAATCTTTATCTTGAAGTTTTGAAACATCTGTTTCTTGAGTCTTTTGCCTGTTTGGAACAAGATGCTCAGTCTTTACCATTTTACGCCAATTAATAGTTCCATCATCATTAAATACATAATTAAGACTCTTATCTTCGATAAGGCCATATTGATTTCTTGTTATTAACTTGAGGGGAACTACTTGAGGGGTTTCCGTCTTTTGTTCTGAAACAACAACTGTCTCAAATAACTCTGAACTACCAATTGATATTGTATTTTCTTCTGATTTGATTTTAGGACTCATTTAAAGATGATACCACTTATTATATTATTGGTCAAGGTTAAAAATATAAAGATTATTGAGTTCTTTGTTTAATTCTGGATTATTAATATACTTGTTGGACATATCTTTGGTATCCCATTGATACTTACTATTGAATTGACCTTCGGAAGATATTAAGATTCTTGAAGATTTAAAGTATGTATTATTACTTATTTCAATTTTATCCGTTGGGTGGTCTCGTTTTACAATAAGGCCATAGTCCATATAATCTAATTTAAATTGATTTAATTCTTCTTCTGATAGATAAGATATAAAAGCTGCATTAATTGTATTTCTTTTTAATGTCTTCACGAAAGATGTATCATTATCTTTTTCAACAATATAAATTAATTGTGGAATATTTTGTTTGTATTTTTTAAGAAGTTCTTCGTTAATAGGTTTATTAGTAAATACAATACATTTCTTTTGCTGTAAAAATAATTCTAATACTTGCTCATTAAAAATATAATCCATTCTAATAACAAGAGTCTCTAATCCAATTTGGGCTGGATTTATGGGTTTATCTGGAATTATTTCTAGCGTTTTATTGATATATTCATTTCCAATGTAAACAGTCTTAGGAAGATTATTGTACGGAATATTTAATAGTTTAAGAATGCCTTCGGCGATAGCTTCTGGCTTAATATTATTAATACTTTTAGGAGATTCATTAACAGAATATTGAGGTTTTTTATTTATTTTGGGACTTAAAAGAACCATATCCTCTGGCTTAGTCCAGTATGGTTTAACATTATTGACGTTATTATTAGAGTATAATGCCACAATTTTTTTACCATATCCAGAAGCAATATGAGCAGCAAAACTATCTGCACCAACATGCATTATACTATTTTTAATAATATATGCTGCTTGAGAAATATTTGTTTGACCACATAAGTTTAAAGTATTATTAACAGCTTTATCGTCTTTTGCGCCAATATGAACTAATGTAATATTATTTTTTTGTAAATAAGGAGAAATTATTGATACTACTTCATCCCAATAATCATAATTTTTTGATTGATATTTACTAAATGGTTGAAATGATATATATTTTTCAACATTGACTGGAAAAAAGGTGTCATAGATATAAGGTTTATCTATCTTAACTCCGCAAGCTGTTGCATATCTTTCAATTAAGTGCATACATTTTCCTTTATATCAAATTGTATATTAGTTTTACCGTTATGTAAATAGTCTAAAAATCTTTGCGTTCCAGCATGGGGCAAGAAAGCTACTTCAAAATAACCATTATGATCTCCAGCGCCTTCAAGCCAAAGTAATTGATCCATTTGAGGAATATATTCTAAGATTTTATAGATATGAGGATTTCCTTGTAGTATTTGGAAATATTCTGGCTTAGTAGCAACATAAAGATTGTGGTCTGGATATTGCTTTTTAATATTCTTGAATAAAGAAGTTGATATATAAATATCACCAATACTTTCTGGCATAACATATAATACTCTTTTACCTTTGTCATCTTTGCCTAGAAGATCTTCAAATTCAATTTTTTTGTTTTTTTGATTTTCTTGAGAAGCTACTTGTCTAAAATAATTTTCAATATCTTGACGCTTTGCGCCTTTTGAAATTTCTTGCATCCAATATTTATGGCCATCATCATTATCATTAACGTCTTTCATTTTTAGAATATTATGATACATATAAGTTAACCATTCATTATCTTTTTCAATATTTGGAACTTGATGAAATGCATCTTTCTCCTCTTCTTTAAGAGAGAAGTCGTAATCTGTAAATTCTGAATTATCAATAAATTGCTCTATTCTTTTCCCTACAGTTTCTACTGAGAAGTTTTCGATAGTCCATTCGCGAGCTTTTCTACCCATTTCTCTTCTTTTTTGAATGGGCATATTGTATACTTTGTTTATTTGCTTGGCGATTGAATTTGGTTTTGTAGAAGCTTTAATAAATTCTGTGCCATGCTCTCTGTATTCGCTCCATTCAAGATCAAATGAGCCAGCGCCTTCTTGACACATTTCTTCTCCGCAAGAATAATTAGTAACAAGAGTAATCAATTCCGTAAGTTTAGCTTCTTGGATTGGAATCTCTTGTCCACCGCTAGTAAATGGATGACAATAAACATCCATAAGATTATATACTTCATTTAATTGTTGTTCTGTTACTCCAATTCCAACATTTGTTGTAACTTGGCTTTTTTCACTTCCACAGAATCTACAATTTACATCTTGACCATGAAAAGGTTTGATTTCATAATTACCGCAGTTTTTACAAATATATGTAGTAAGAATTTCCCTTGGATCAATTCCATATTCTGCTGCGAGCTTATGAATATTCCATCCTTCGCCCCAGTGAGTATGAAGCAATAAGAATGTATTTTTAATTTGAGGATTACTTCGTTTCCACAAAGCATATCCTTCTAATAGGTTGGGAACGCTTTTTCTTAATTGATTTCTAAATACGAAACCAATAATAAATGCATCTAATGGAATTCCATATTTACTTCTTAAGTCTCGTCTTTGAGATTCTTCTAGTCTATAAAAATTGGCAGTTTCAACTGCTCCATGAACTGTTTCGACTTGCTTGTGTCCAAGTTCATGCAAAGCTTTTGTTGCGAAATCACTCCAAATCCAATAGTTTTTAATCTTTGGAGCTTTCTCAACTGCGCTAGGAAGAATAGGCAGAGAATCTAGAGTTGTCCATAAAGCGCAAGAAATTTTATTAAACCACTTTTTATCAATAGCAAAATCAATACCCCAAATATCTTGAACTGCAATATAAGTATCTGGTTTTTCTTCTTGAATAATTCTATCAAGATAATGTGCGCCGTAACTAGCTAATCTAGCTACATTTGGATCTTTGTTAAGTTGCTCAATTTCTTGGGGATTGTCTGGAAGCGAACCAACTGATTTCCAAGGAGTCTTTTTTAATTCTGGATTTGAATATTGCACTCCACAGCAATAATGTACAATATCATACTTACCTGTCTTATAAAGATAAGACAATAGAGCTTTCGCTGCTCTGCCAAACCCAGTTTTGGCTAGAGAGAAATCAGATTGATAAACTATTTTCTTTTTGCGAGACACAATTACCAAAGTTCGCCGTCTTCTTCGGCGTTAGATTTATTTGATTCTTGATTAGGTTTTGAATTTTTAAACTTTTTAATTGCTTCAACTTCTTGAGTCTTAAATACTGATTGCAGAGCATGAACTAAAAATTCTCTTAGAAGTCTAGCTTCATTAAAGTAAAAACCAAGTAGGAAAGATTGTTTGTTTTCTACATTCTCTTTGCTCTCTTTATTTACGCTATAAGAGAATCCAACTTGCTTCTCATCTCTAATATAAGGAGAAAACTTAATTTTTGTAACTTGCTTGTCAGAAGAATGATAAGCTGAAAATTCTACATTCTTATCTAAAGCTTCAAGTAGTCCTGCGGCTTCGGTTATTGAAAACTTTACTTTTGCACTCTTTTGAGGATTATCTTTATTATCTGAAAATGAACCCGTTTTTGTTCCTTCGTTCCATGAACTCTGCTTAATTAAGGAACTCCAGATTGAACCTTCTTTTGAATTTACGCTAAAGCTACAGGCCGTACCTGTATTTTTACTATTTGGTTTATAAAATGATATCATATTAGTATATTATTCTTTATTTTCTTTCTTGTCAACTATTTTCTTTAAATCATTTAATTTCATATAAATTTGCTGATCTTGAATCGCTACAAGATCGCCAAATACACAATCATCTCTTTTTGATCCTTTAGCAATAACAATATTACCCTCTTCAAATGCTTTATTATTCAATAATTTATTATTTTCAATATTATCATTAAATATTAATACGCTAATTGATGATGTTTCATCTGATATCTTTAATCTTACATATCTGGTTTTCTTTTCATTTTTAGAAACGCCAGTAAATACTTCTTCGATTTGACCTACAAATGCGACCTTACTATTTATTGGTTCATCTACAATATCACTAATATATTTTAGATTTTCTCTTTTCTCTGAGAAGATTTCTTTTAATTCTTTATTATAAGTATATCCCAAAAGTTTCTTTTCATAATACCAGTTAGCAAAACTTTCGCTTTTGCTATTTTGATTATAAATTTGTAGATATGGGTCATATTTATTTTTAATAGTTTTTAATCTAGTATCTTTAATTACTGTATGATTCTTTTCATCAGTAAATTTATTCAAATGCTTAATAATCTTAATAAGGTCATAATCAAACTTCTCTGCAAATGAAATTGCATATTTCTTTTCTTTAGAGGTTAGGATATTCCATAATTGAGCTTCTAATACAATCTTACTTCTAGATTGACTAAAACCACTTAATGCACCAGCTTGAATAAGTGCTGACAATACTCCGATATTTAAATCTGCTTCTTCTGCTGCTTGAAAGATCTCAAATTTATTAGAATACTTGTTTCTGAAGCTATTGAGTTTTTGAATCGATTTATCGCTAATACCCTTAATTGAAAGTAGTCCGAATCTAATATCTTTTTGTTCAATTGAAAAATCCATTTCAGATTTAATAATATGAGGTGGAAGTAATTGAATATTAAATTCGTGCATTTCTTTTTGAATCTTGGAAATTTCACCAATTGGGTCTGGTTCATTTCTACTCATTTTTAAAAGAGATAGAAAGAATTGTTGAGGATGATTAAATTTAAGATAAATTGTAACAGCAGCCAAAGCTGCATATGCAAGTGAATGAGATTTATTAAATGAATAGTTCGCTGAATCTTCCATGATTTTCCATAGAATTTCTCCTACTTCTTTTGGTAGTTTATTTTCTTTAACTTTATCTTGAATCTTCTTTTGCCATGCTTTGATTTCTTCAGTTTTCTTTTTACCTACGATTCTTCTTAAGATTTCTGCTTCATCCAGAGTAAATCCAATCTTATGCGCCATTTGCATGAGCTGTTCTTGATAAAGTGCAACTCCACCAGTTTGCTTTAAGATATCGTCAAAGAATGGATGAATACTTTCATGTTCGCTGTAGTTTGTATATTTAGCGTACTTATCTACGAATTGAAGTGCGCCGGGTCTAGCTAGAGCAAGAACACCGCTAAGTTCTTCTAGATTCTTAGGCTTTACTTTTTGACATACTTTGAAATTTGTATCTGCTTCAATTTGGAATAATCCATGAGGAGATTTTAATTCTTGTAAGTTTCTATAAATAGATTCATGACCTAAATCAATATCTTGAACTTTAATTCCAATACTCTTACAAACGTCATCAACAACAGAAACGCTTCTTAAACCAAGAATATCAAGTTTAATGTTAAATAAGCTAACCCAATTCATATCAAAACTTGAAACTGCTTCTTTGTCGCTAGAAAATTCTGTTGGACATACTTTTTCAAGATCATTATAAGAAAGAAGAACTCCAGAAGGATGAACGCCTTTATTTTTAATTAAATCTCTTAGCTTTAATGCAATTTGATAAGTTTCTTTATTTTCATCACACCATTCTTTAAACTTTTCAATTTCTTCATAAGCAGTTGTGATGTCTTTAACTTGACCGAATACTTTTGGAATAAGTGAGGATATCATTGTCATTTCTTCTTCTGACTTTTCTCCTACAATTTTACCACATTCTTTAATAAGCAATTTTCCGCTTAGAGTATTAAGAGTTAAGATTTTACTTGTTTTACCTTTAAACTTTGTTTCAAGATATTCAAGTACTCTATGGCGATTATAATAACAAATATCCAAATCAACGTCACACATCAAACTACCATCTAAATACGTTACTCCATCTACAACTTGCTTTTTAGCACGAATCTTGGATATAAATCTTTCGAAATAAAGGTTATATTTAACTGGATCAATTCGAGTTACCCCAATAAGATATAAAATTAATGATCCTGCAGCTGAACCTCTGCCTAGTCCTACTGGAATATCATGTGTTTTACAAAAATTAATAACATCCCATACCAATAAAATATAATCAATAAAGCCTAGTTCTTTTAATGTTTCAAGTTCATATTTTGCTCTATCAACATATTTTTTATGTTCAGCAGAACTCTTATCTACATTTAAGTCTTTGAATCCATTTAAAGCTAAAGCTCTTAAGAAATCATAATTTGATACATCTTCACTAACATTTAAATGTCTTTTAGATTGAACATCAATTGAAAACTCTGGTAATCTAACTCCGTGCAATCCCAAATCTACATCTTGGAACTTTGAAGAAAATGCTTTATCTTCTAATAAATTATTCTTCATCTTCTTCCTCTTCGTCTTTATTTATCTTATCTATTTCTTTGTTAAATTCTCTAAGTCCAGCTGACAGAGTTCTCATTGAGTCGTCATTCTTTAATGAAAAGAATACATCTGCTTTACCATTCTTTTTACCTTTTTGAACAGTAATAAGTAAATACTCTATGCCAGAATCATCTAGCTTTTGAAGCATATCATAAATATCGTCTAATGATGCCATATTAAATTTCAACCTGCCACTTCAATTTATTCCATACTTTTAAATTTAGATCAAGATCATTAATTGCATCGTGCAATTTATCGTAATCATGTTCAATGCCATTCTCTTTACCTAAAAATGTTAAAGAGCTTTTGACTCCTTTTTTTCTTGTATGATAGATTTTATACTGATATTCAGTAAGACTTTCTTTTGGATTATATGGTATTCCATATTTGATTCCTCTTGCTATTGTATTTGTATCAATGAATTTATTCACAAGATGATGCCAATTGCACCCCATATATTTATAATACTCTTTAATAAGGTAAATGTCAAAACCTAAAGTATTGTGACCAATAATATAATCCGCATGATCTAGCCAATCTTTAATTGTGGCAAAAATTTCTTTTGGGTCATGCCCTTCCTTTTGGACTTTCTTGTGATCATATCTTGTGATTCTGGCTGCGTCTTGACTAATCTTTAAATCTGTTTGCCATTTTAGATAATAATTCTTTTCATCGACTTTCTTATCGCCTTGAACTTTAATCATTGCAATTTGCCAAGGAATATTATGACAGAAATTAAGACAAAGATTAAATGTCTCACAATCAATGAATACAAGGTTCTTATTCTTATTATATCTTAAGAGATGATCGTCCATATTATTTTGCCCTCAAATAACTTTCAAAAGAAAATTCATTGCTACTCATGTGATCTAGTTCTGGTTTATTTAGAATACTTCTGTTATTGATGCATCTGAATGTCAAATAAGTTTTGAAGTCCTTCTTATTATTATAATAGATACTTTTAGTTTTGAAAAGTTCTAATTTGTTTTCTTGTGCGAATTTTTCCATCTTATCTTTAATAATATAATCAAAAGGAAGATCATTGTCTTCAATAAAGACGATTGGTTTAGTGAAATTAAATTGAGGAATACATATAGAATTTCTTAAAGTATTATTGAATATAAAAGAATCATAGAATGGGATACAAAGCAATAAATCATCAGTCCAATTTTTAGATATAGTCTCATAATCAAGTCTTGGTTCATAATAAAAACCAGTTTTTGCTGCGATACTAAATAGTTTAGTTAAAAGTCCATGACCTTGTTTATTTCTAAAGAATATAACTATTTTGGAGTTCTTTTGGCGAGATTCATCTGTTTTATCATTAATAGATTCTGTAACTGTGACCCTTAATCCATAATTTAATTTAATGTTATTATTCTTGGTGTTAGTATACGCCTCAAGAAACGATGACATATTATCTTCTACTAGGAATAATTCTTTAAGTTTATTTTCTTTGGCTATTTGAATTATTGAATCTGGATAATCATCTGCTTCACTCTTATCTTCTAGGGTTAATATAGACCTTCCTAAAGAATAATGCGATTTAAATAATGGTATCATTTTCCTAAATATAGCAGACTTTTTAATACTAATCAATCTAAAAATTCATCTTTTGAGTCATCAAGAAAATTATCCTTTGTTGAGCTACTTTGAAATTTTGGGCAACCTTCATAATCTCTAGTTTCTACTTTAAATCCTTTAATATCTTTAAAGTTATTCTCTAGACTAGTTTCTACAACTTCACCTTTATCATTTACTTTAACATAATATTTATATGGATCTTTATATGGGCATTTCCAACCACCAACTTGACACATCCATTTATTCTTTTGATTATCTACTGCAAAGTTTGCTCTAGCAGATTCTTCATTAAATTTATTAATATAATTATTAATATGCTCAAGATAATGCTCGAATCCTTTAATCTGCTCATCCGTGAATATTAGTTCTTGAATTGGTTGCTTCGGAAATCTTAAAAATAAAAATTTAACAATAGGCTTTAACTTGGGCCATAATTTCTTACTCGCTAAACTATACATCATAGCTTGAATATTAGCTTCAAGATCATCACCCCTAAACTTATATTTGGAGCTTTTATAGTCGATTATATGCATTTCTTTTTTAATTTTAATAGGCTTATCTATAAAACCCTTGATATGATATTTAGGTTCTTCATTTGTAATATTAAAATCATACTCTGGCTTGACTATTTCTCCACCTTCTCCAAAGAAATCATTCTTAAGGCCAACTAAAATCATATCGTTTAATAGTTTATAATTACTTTCGTCTAGTTTAACTTTTGCTGATAATTTTTTAACTAATCTATTTACTCCTTCGTCTCCATCAATAGCATTCTTTTTTATTATTCTTTTGTAATTTTTAAGATGCCTTTTATTTAAAAGTAATTCAAAAACCGTATGGCAGATTGTACCTCTTAATGCTCCATCGTTTTGACTTTGAGGAACTTTAGTATGATAGTTATTCCAATAAACCCAAGAGCAAGTTTCAAGAGTTTTGATTCTAGATGCAGAGAGTGTTTTTAGAGATTGTTTTTCCATTGTAATATTTCTTCTTTATTCATCTCTCCGAAATCTTTTTTACTTGGTAAAGCTATTTTTAATTGTTTGTCATCAAAATATCTTTTGAGTCTTGAGTAGGTTTTTTCTGCGCCAATGTTCCCAGCATTATTTTTATTTGAATCATTATTCAGGCTAATATAAATCTTTTTAATATCAATCTTTAAAAGATAATTTAAAATGCCCAAACTAAGACTTGTCCCAAATGTAACTAGCGTATTTTTAATCCCAGATTGATACAAGCTCAACATATCGCCAATACTCTCAACAAGGATTACTTCTTTTTGATTTTCTATTGCTTCTGAGTTTAAAAATAGTGGATAAACAAAATCGCTCTTTTCACCAAGATGTTTCCATTTAATTTTAGAAAGATTCGTAATATCTCTACCAGAAAATCCTATGATATTATTTTTAATATCAAATATAGGGAAAACATATCTGTTTTTCATCTTTCCAGCTTTGCCAACTCCGCCTTTGAATTCAGATAAGGTTTCGTTATTAATGCCTCTTTTGTTCCAATAAGAATGATTATTTTCTAGATTAGATAATAGATCTATATCAAACTTTTTAGTTGATTTAAGAAGTGGTTTTGAAATTTCTTTTGGTTGATGAAATGCAAAGTTTTTATCTTTGAGCCATTCTTTAGCTTTACTTGGGTCTTCTAATTTTAAAGTCATACCAACTAAAGAATTAAAATCTCCACTTATATTTTCTTTGAAATCAAACCAATGACCAGTATCTTTATAAATCTTTAATACAGTATCATTATCGCTATCTCTATAAAGAGGTCTAGTTCTATATTCTTTACCACAATCTTTTAATTTATATCCTAGATCAGTTAAGATTTGATAAACATTTACTTGATCCATTCTAATGCCTCGCTTATCACAGGAAACTCTTTAATAAAAATCTTCTTACATTTCTCTGCAATAAGTCTATGTTCTTTTTGAGTATTTTGTTCTGTTCTTAATTCAATGTAATGAATCCAACTTCTAAGTGAACCTTTCATATACATTGTAGTTTGAGTTGTTAATGGTAATATCATTCTAGCTACTTCTTTTGCAACTCCATTTTCAATCATTGTATCATAACAATGTTGAGAAAGTGATAAAGATTCTATAAGAAGCTCATTAACTTTATCGTATGCATCCGTATTTGTGTTCATAAGAATCTCGCCTACTTGTCTATTCTTATCTCCTTGTAAACGAAGTTCAATATCTTCAAACTCATTTGCGATACTATATCTTTGGCTAAACTCTTGAAAACTAAATGATCTGTGTCTTAGAATTTGAGCAGCGATTCCACGACTTGTTTTAATTTCAACGCACATATCAACAAGTTCAAATGGACTCCAATGTTTATGTTTAATTAGAAATTTTAAAAGCTTTGGAGCAGTTTCGACATTCATTTGATTTGATGGATTACTAACTCTAGCACAAAACGCAACTAAATCTTCTGTATTTTTAATTCCTTTCATTTCTGGTTTTGTAACTGATACTAAATCTACGTTCATAGCAATTCTCCATCATTGGCATTTTGATCATTTAATTCGTATTGTTCTCTTTGTCTTTCTGCAACATCGAGTAATGATCCTCTTTCTTCAATGTTGAAATTTGTTACTTGATAATTAAGATAGTTTTGCGCCCAAGTTTCCTTACCAGTACAATCTAGTCTTCTTACTAAATCTTGGTGACCAGCAGCATCTTTTCCTTGGAATCTGGTTTTAGTTGGAATTAGTTTATGAGTTCCAAATGCTTGACCATCAAGAGTAACCTCATCGAGAGTCTTTCTTCTAAAGATTGCTACAAATGATGCGAACCATTGTAATCTATCTGATAGCGAGATTACAGAGCTATCATCAACAACTTCGCTAGCTTTTCTATTAAAACTTTCTCCACTTCGATTTAACTGCATCGCAGTAATAATTGGACAATGAATTTCTTCTGATATTCTTTTGAGCTTATCAATCTTATCACCAATCGCTTGATGCTCTGCCCAATTTGCGCCAACTTTCTCGCCAGTTAGTTTAATATAATCATAGGCGATCATCGCTTGATTTCCACGACCAACTTTAGAAAGATACCATCTGCGGATAATAGAACATACTTGATCAATGTTTTTATTTCCTACATGATAATGAAAGTATTCGTAAGTTTTTACTTTTGCCCAAGCTGCTCTTACTTTTCTAGTCATCTCTTCGTTCTTACGCCAATTACCAGTCTCAAGATACCATACTGGAACATCTGTTAATGACGCTACCATTCGTAATTGAATGTCTACAGTTTGCATTTCGGTATCAAGAATAAGAGTTTTAGTTTTATTTTTTGGATTAATAGAAGTCTTAAAACAAATATCATTTAACCAAGTTGATTTACCTTGACCCGGCCTACTTGCGATTGCATAAATATTACCATTCTTCAAGCCACCATACATTCTATTAAATTCAGAATATGGAGTAATAAGTCCAGTATCTTCTTTTGGAGAATTACCAATCTCTTCTACAAGATCTTCAACTTCAGCGAAAATATTAATTGGCACATCATTTTCTGAATATGCTGATATTTTCTTATTATAAATTTGATCAATCTTACCAATAATTTCATCCATTGAATCTTCAGAATTCTTATTCACATAATCTTTTAGCTTATCTGCTGTTTGAGATATTTCTCTGCGAACTCTTAATTTAATTAACTCTTTGCAAGCTGTCATTGTGGCTTCTTCTGTGATTTGTGAGAAGCTTAAATTATCAATATAATCAAATATATTAATCTCATCTTTAAACGTAATACCAAGATTCTTGATCTTTTCAGCTAATAGGACTTTATCTACGTTTTCGCCCTTATGTTTAATATTTTTAAATACAGTATATATTGATGAGTGAACATCATTATAAAAGTCATTTTCAGTTAAAAATACATCAATATCTGCAAATAGGTCTTGATGCCTTAATAAGCCGCTTAGTACATGTCTTTCTACTTGTAAAGAGTATATCATCCAGCTTTATATGATACCAAACTAAAAATTAAAAGTCAAGTGTTTTTAATCTTTATCTTCTTCTGAATCATCAAAATCGTCTTCTTCTAGGTTTTTCTTTGCTATTTGATCTGTTGTTGCTTCTAAATTTAATTGATCTACGCTTTGACTCCAAGTATTAACATAATATAAAAGCGCCATAGCATTTATTTGATTATCGAACTTTGTGTATACTTGAGGTTCGCCTTTACTTGAAAAATTAAACATTATGTATCCACCAAAACTGCATTCATCAATTTGCTTTAAAAGGGATTCTGGAAAATTAAATTTTTTCTTATTTGTCACCAGAAGATGTTACACATATTTATGCATCTTTTTCAGTTACAATACAAGGAATATGTGCACTTTTTAGTCTTTTATGAAAAACCCATAATGGTACTAACCTTTCCCCTATGAAAGATAGTAATCTTTTATTTATAAACCTTGGATGTGTTTCTATATCTGAATTTAATATTGTTAAAAAGTCTTCTCTTTCAACCAGTTTATTTATAAATTGAATATAAAAATCAGTGAATTCTTTTAAAATTTCCCATTTTGTAATCAAATGGTATGCAAAAATATGTAAATTATTATGATCAAAATAACCTAAACTTTCAGAAAGTTCAGTTTTAGTTAATTCTTCTCTCATTATATCAAAAGCTTGGATTGAATGTGCCATCTTCCATTGTTCTTCCACATTATACGACAGATGGATTGGTCTAGACAATATAACTTCAAAAGTCTTTAATAAATCTAATGCAGCGTTTTTTTGATCTTGTGAAGTTAAGAATTTTAAATTTTCTTCATTTGGCTCAAAGAAAACTTTAGAATCTAACACTTTATGTTGATTTAAAAAATATGGATATCTTCTATAATGGTTTATGCCAACAAAATCGGCCTCTTTATTTGAAGATATATGTATGTATGAATCATATTCGCCAATTGAAATTTTATCATCAAGATTTACGAATTTTTTATTATTTTTTTTGATTATCTCAGATCTTGGCGTGGTTATTTCTGGATTGTTTGATAAAGCTTTATACCAATTGGACTCTACAAAAGGATAATCCTTAAAAAAATGAGTATACATTTGTATTTCTTTCATAATTTTAAATTATTAAAATGCCACATTTTTCTTCTATATATTGTGGCGATAAATTCTTTAGATCACTTTCGTATAGTTCTAAGAATTTAAATTCATTCATTTCAATCCATTTCTCTTTTTTAACATCTCTTTTAATACTTTGAAGATATTTTAATCTAGAGTTATCATGAAAAAACTTATTGAAGCTCTCATGTTGATCGCCCTGTATCTCAATTGCTATCTTCTTTGTTGCATTTAATAAATCGACTTTAAGCATCGTTCCATAAACTGGAAACTCTTCATATACAATATGATTTTTCCAATAAGGATAGAAGAATTGTTTGAATTTAAATTGCAGTTTGCTTCTGCACTTTCCATCCCAATCTACAAGATAATTTCTTACGTTTTTATTAACGAGTTTACCGTTAATATTTAATAATCTCATAACGCAAGGGTTTTAATGAATTTATTATAAAAATAATCTACGATTGGTTTATTTTCTTCTAAGTAAGTTCTTAGATTATCAATCCCTTGATGTTGTTTCTTTAATTCTAAATTAACATTTTTGAGTTCTTCAATAATCTCGTCTGAGAAGGTGACCCATGCTCCTTTTGCAGTAGCAAACTCCCAAGAAAGAATTTGATCAATAACTTCATATTCTCTCCAAACAGAAGATCCATCTTTACGACCATATTTTATTGGATACTGAACTTTAGAATTTGTAGATTCATTCGTAGACTTTTTAATTATAATTTTTACATTATGTCCAATGATTTTATTCTTAATTGCGTCGTATTTTTCATTTGGTTTTTCTAGAATTAGATCTTTGTTAAACTTTGGTTCAAATTCAAGAATCCAATTAGCAAAATGCAACAATGCATTTCCGCCAGTAGCAGTCGTTTGGCGAATGTCTTTATTTGCAGCGTAAGGATCAAGCTTGATATCAGATCGGACTTGGCTAATAAAAATAGCCATATGACCACGCTTAGAAAGGGCAAGAGAAATCTTCTTCATTAACATCGAAGAAATAACTGCTCCTCCTGCGACTTTTGTCGCTTCCGTCATGCTCTTTTGAGAATCGCCTTTTGTCATTAATCCGTCAACTGAATCAAGGATGAAAATATATCTCTTATTCTCATCATTAGATTGAATGAGATCTTTCATCAATTCTGAAACAGTTTCGAAAATATTACATTCAAATACAAAACAAGTTCCATCAACCCATTCTTTGGGGTCTGTTACGAATTTAATTCCAGATCTTTCTTTGATTTCTTTACTCAATCTTCCTTCTGCTTTAAAGAGCAAAGCTCTAGAATTTTCTACTGTTTTAAGAAAGTTCTTTGTTACTTCAAGTGCCTCTGAGGTTTTTCCGCCTTCATTCATTCCAATAAATCTATGAAGTCCGGGACAAAGACCACCGCTAGTAGCAATATCTAGATTCAAACTACCAGTAGAAACTTTATAATAAACCTCATCTTCAAAATTATAGTGATCTTCTTTATTGTCTTTTAAAAATGATAATAATCTATCTGAAGCGCTTGGTCCAGATGATTCAACAACTTCTTCTTTAGGTTTTCTTCCCATATCTTATAAATTCTAGCAGAGTTTTAGGTTTTTTGCAAATGTTTTTATCTTCATTTACTTTATTTTCCTCTAATTCTACCTTTTCCTTATTTAAATTTAAATTAAAACTCTCATATTCTTTTAATATGAAAGCCTTACCTTCTGGTTTGAGAAACCAAGCTAGTGAAGGAGGTGGACTTCCTAACTCCTTAAGGTTATCCCAAAAATCAAAAGAATTAAATCTTTTAACTAATCTTTGGGCGATTTTAATCTCCCTTGGCCAATTGATGTTACCTTTGACAAATTTCTTGACTACTAATTGGCAAAGCTTATGATTCGACATTTAATATATCTTATATTAAGTTTATTTTTTTGTAAATTGAAATATTAATTAAGTTTTAATTTCTTTTATATCTTTAGAAAAGAATTTCTGTTGTAATTGATTTTTCTTATCATATCTTAACATATTAGCTTGATCAACTTCTTTAGCCGTGATTGATCCTCCATATCTAGCTTTTTCTACGGCATCAAATGTTAATTGATTAGCTTTAATTAAATCTATATATTCAATTGAATTTACAATTTCTATCATTTTCTTTTTGCCTAATTGATTTTCTATATGAGAATAACAATCAACCCAATAGTCATAACAATCGGAGTTTATATTTTTTTTAATAAAAAGAATACTCAAGTAATCAAAAGCGTAGGCTTCATCAACGCTGATTGAAATCATAATTGTAAATTATTAAGATTTAAAATTCTGAATATCTGAAAGTGTCATTTTTTCGACTAATTTATCAAAAGAAATTTTAGGATTCCAATTAAGATCTTTTCTAGCTAAAGATGAATCACCCAAAAGAAGTTCCACTTCTGCTGGTCGATAAAAATCTGGATTAATTTTCATTAATGTGACTTCTTTATTATTTATAATTCCTATGAATTTTTCATTTTCCTTTTCGCCACGCCAAAACCCAGTAATATTAGCGTACAAGAAGGATTTTTCTACAAACTCTTTAACTGTATGGGTCTCATTTGACGATAGTATGTACTCTTTAGGTTTATTTTGATTAAGCATTAACCAAACTGCTTCTACAAAATCTTGAGCATGACTCCAATCTCTTCTGGCTTCAATATTACCCAATTCTAATGGATCAAAACTTGTGTTATTTTTAATTGCGTCATGTATTCTGGCGACGTTTTTAGTTATTTTTCTAGTAACAAATTCTTCCCCTCGTCTTTCGCTTTCATGATTATAAAGGATACAGTGAATTGCATAAAGATCATAAGATTCCCTATATACTTTAGTTAAATGTCTTGCAGAAGCTTTGGCTGCACCATAAGGGCTTCTTGGCCTAATTTCATGTTTTAAATCTTGTGGACTATATAATACATCGCCCATTTCTTCACTTGATCCAGCGGAATAAAATCTGCAATGTGGTGCATATTTTCTAATTGCTTCCAAACACCTAAGAACGCCTAAAGCTGTAACATCGAATGTTTGAAGAGGGATTTCCCAGCTACTTCCAACAAAAGATTGAGCTGCAAAATTAATGAAATAGTCTGGAGAAACTTTTTTTACAACTTCATCAATCGAACTACTATCTGCTAAGTCTGCAATTAATACTTTAAATCTTGGGTTATTTAAATTATGCTTAATATTATCTAAATTAGGATTTGCGCCCCTTCTTCTTATACCATATATAAAATCATTCGTATTCTTTAATAGGTAATCTACCATGTACGAACCATCTTGACCAGTTATTCCAGTTATAATTACTTTCTTCATTATTTGATATTAATATTTTTTCTTGTAAAAGTCTATTGTTTTTCTTAAACCATCTAAAAATTTTATTTTAGGGTTCCAATTTAATTGTTTATTAATTTTTGAATTATCAATAGCGTATCTAAAATCATGGCCTTTGCGATCTTCTACGAAAGATATATAATCTTGAGGATTAACATTAAATATTTGGCAAATATCATTAATGATTTCTAAATTTGTTTTTTCGCAATTTCCACCAATATTATAGGTTTCTCCAATTTTACCATGATTTAATAGTGACCATACGGCTTCACAATGATCCTCAACAAAAATCCAATCTCTTACATTTTTTCCATTACCATAAACTGGTATTTTTTGATTATTTAATATAGAGTTAATAACAACTGGAATGAACTTTTCATTATGTTGATTTGGTCCATAATTATTTGAGCAATTTGAAATCGTGATTAGAGCTTTAAAGGTATGGTAATAAGCTCTAACTAGCATATCGCTAGCAGCTTTTGAAGCAGAATATGGAGAATTTGGAGCATAAGGCGTGGCTTCTGTAAATTTGCCTTCTTCGCCTAAACTACCATATACTTCATCAGTAGATATATGATGGAATCTAATTTCTGGAAAGTCCCTAATAATTTCTAAAAGATTAAATGTGCCTAATATATTTGATTGAATAAATCTTCTTGGATTAGATATCGAATTATCTACATGGGATTCAGCAGCGAAATGAACTATATGAGTTATTTTATTTTCTTTTAAAATATTTTTAAATTTTTTAATTTCTATAGGACTTTCTAAATTTTCCAACCAAAAATCTTCAAATTTATATTTAATATTATCTTTGAAGAAATCTGCATTTTTTATATTTGCTGCGCCATAATATTTTCCTGTAGTATCTATATTGATTACGATATCTACTTCCTTTTTATTAATTATATGTTTAATAAAATTAGATCCAATAAATCCAAGCCCACCAGTCACTAAGATATTCATTTAAATAATTTGTATAGTTGGTAACATTACTAAAATCTGACCTTTATACCCATCTTTTCTTAATGATTGAGCGATATAATCTTTGAAGTTATGAGCTAATATTATTAGATAATCTGGTTGATTTTTTAGCAAGAATTCTCTATTCATAATTTTCAATGTTGATCCCGGGCTATATTTACTTTGTTTTTCTAATGTATCATCAACCATATAAGATATTTTATCTTGTATTTCAAGACAATTTAAATAAACGCACCCTTTTGCTGCTGCGCCAAATACAGCAATACTACCTTTTAGATTATTTATAAATTCTTTATCTGATTTGATTTTATTTTCTATATCTACTGCCCATTTATCGAAATTGAATTCAGATTCTAATCTTAAGTAATTATTAATAATATCTTGATTTTCTTGATCTTCTTCTCGATTAGATGAGACTATTCTTAATGATCCACCATGAATTGATTGCTCTGATATGTCAATTATTTTTAATCCATACTCCTTGAATAATTTAACCAATGGAGTAACTAGCCAATAATAAACATGCTCATGATAAATTTGATCAAATTGATTAGTTTTAACTGTTTCTAAGAAATATGGAAACTCAAGAATCCATCTGCCGTCTAGATTTTTACTAATACCATCTAGAAATCTCCTATAATTAGGATTATGTTGAAAAACATTTGTAGAAACAATCAAATCAGCCTTATTTTGTAATGCAAAATCTCCCCAATATTTATTATAATATTTAATTCCAAATTTTTCATTTTCTTCAATAAACGAACTACTTGCATCAACATTTGTTAAATTTAACTTATACCCTGCTGTTTCTTGAAAAGCTTTAAGTAAAGCTCCATCATTACCACCAATATCAACTATATTTTTAGGTTTATACTTTTCTATAGACATCCACATTTTTTTACAATGTTCAACGTATGGAAGATTTACAGAAGATCTATATAAGTAATTTGAAAACATTTCGTCCGAATCAATTTCTGTATCTAATTTCATTATTAAATTATCTTCTTGCATAATTCTTAATGGAAATCTTTTAGCATTAAAAGACTCTTCCGCTGTATTAAACAGATTATTAACTAATGGAATTTTACCTAAATCAATTATCTTTTTCATTACCATACCCAATCATTTAAACAATCGTCTATTGCTCTATCTACATCAGACATATGAATCCCAGCAGATAAAATTTTTGAATTATCTGTCACGCAATTTGATCTTGGCATGGAACTAATTTTTTTATAAAAATCCTCCATACTTAAAAATGTAGCTTTTTTATTTGGCATAATAGTGTTTTGAAGTTTTTGAACAATATCTAATGCAGATATAGACCCTGTATTGGTTATATTATATATACCAAAAGGTATTTGCTTTATTATACTTTGAAGACAAGCATTTACAAATTCTTTTTTATTAGTTATGGAGTTTGCTTCTGTTATTAAATTGTCATACTTGATTATTTTAGAAATATAATTCCTATTATTATTTACATTTTCAAATGGCAAACGAATTCTCCAAATATAACTTTTAGGGTATTGTTTAACAATTTTTTCAGTTAAAGCTTTGGAGCCAGTATAAAACCCGCAATTATTTTTCTCAAAAGTAAAATTAGGTTCATCATTTTCATTGTATCCTTTTGGAGATAGGCTTTCTCCATTGTATAAGCATCCAGTTGAAATATGCCCATAAATTATATCTGCTTGCTCGCATACTTCTTTTAAGAGAATTGGAAGTAATATGTTACCTTCTATACATTTATCTTTTTGAAATTCGCAAACTTCAATATTAGGTTTGCCTACAAAAGCAGCGCAATTTATAATATATTTAATATCATACTCTTTTATCAAATTAATCAGATAACTTCTCGTACATTCTTTATGAGATAAAGATGTGAATTTTAAATTATTAATTTCTAATTGTTTTGCAAATTCTTTTCCGATATATCCAGAAGAACCAACTAATAAAATCATAAGTTACTCATTCGTTCCCAATCAATGAATGGAGCCATGAAAGGATGAATGACATGACAATTCAATGATTTAATAGGAGTCCAAAATTCCGTGCCATATTGTTTATTTAATATGCCACATAATGCACCATCTGAGTAGCCCATTTTCCAATAAGATTCAAAATCTCTATTAAATATTTTTACTGGCATCATACTTGATCCTAATACGCTAGGGACTGATCTCCAATGACAATAATTGCTTAATCTAATTTTTGAAGTTAAATTTTTATACATTCCTAGATTTGTTCCCCAAGGATCTATGGTTTCCTTTTCATCTATGAAATAATACTTATCGCCATAATCACAAAGACAAATCCAAAAATTATCAGTTTGTAAAAAATTATTTACATAATCCAAAGTTACTTCTGACCAATATGGAACATGAAGATAATCATCATCCAGTAAATAAACTAATTCATTTTCTGGAAGTTTATCATCATTAATAATTCTTGTAGCCGCAGCAATTCCTCTGCTCCAATTCGCATCTTCAAATGTTCTACCTAACCATTTTTCTCTAGTAGTATCTATGAATCTTACTTTAAATGGATATTGATTTTCATATTTTTTAATGAAAAATGAATCATAATCCTCTTCTTTTTCAAAGATAATGTTTAAATTGCATAAATTAAAATTAGTAGTCTTTAATAAATTGACAAAGGTTTTTTCATAATTGAACCACTTTGGTCTATCTGGATTTATCCTATTATTGGAATAATGCCTATTATAGATATTAATCTTATTATATGTTATTTTTTCCATGGGTTTATTGCGCTAAAATAGTGAAATCCATAGCTGATTTTATCATTATAATCTATTTTATCTAATGGGTCAATAGCAAAAGCTCTAGCTTGTTCTATCGTTGGAACTTCTCCTTCAACATAATTAGCTATCACAGAATAAAATAAATCTTCTGGAGGTATTTTATTATTCTCTGCAAATCTTTCTCTTAAAGTTAAATGCCCAAAAGTTTTAGAAGCTGCTCTACAAAAAGAAGCTTTTCTGTAACTTAATGCTCCATTACCTATTCTTACTTGATCAAAAAATGGTTTCCAAATATTATCTTTATCTAAAAATTCTATTCCCGGAGCATGTAGCCAAGGAGGACCTATGTAAGTAAAATTATGTTTAGATAAATATTCTTCATATCCACTTTTCATTAACATCGCGTCTGGTTGTAAATTTATAATATTCTCTATATTCTCTGGCAACATAAAGAAAAGTTGTTGAATAGAGAATTTAGTTAATTCATCTAAAGACTTAATTTTATCAATTTTAATTATGTTTATATTATACTTATCTATAAGTTCTTGATTATTATTTAAAAAATTATTAGTGTTGTGAACAAATGCATAGATTGGGTATGCATATTCAGAAAAAGTATAAAAAGAATGAAAGCATGCAAAGTCCTCCAAGCAGTTAATCTCCCTATCTCTACCATCTATATATGTGGCTAGAAATTGATTATTTTTATTTTTATTATTTGATTCTTGAGATAAAATATCATTACAGACATATTTTATGAAAGCTTTATCTTCTTCTGAACGATTTTGATAAAGTAAATTCATTTAAAATTTTTTAAGATATTAATTTGTTTATCTGAAAGTTTTGGATAAATTCCAATATAAAAACCATGAGTATGCAAAAATTCACTATTTTTAAAATTTCTATAATCTTCGTAATTCTTATAGCAAGTTTGTTTTAGTAGATTTCCAGATATGATTGGTCTTGTTTCTATATGGTTTTCTTTACAGAAGTTCATTAAACGTTTTATTAAATTTAAATCTTTAGATAGGAATGGAAAACAAAAAGGTACAGGAGTTCTATGTTTTAGAATTAATGGTAGAATTAAATCTTGATCTTTAAATATATTTTCTATTTTTTTGAAAATGTCATTACGTTTTTTGCAATAAGATTGTATTCTTGAAAAATCTAATAACCCTATAAAAGCATTTATATCTGTATTACGAAAATTATTACCTAATGAATAAAAATCAAACAATTTGTTGACTTCTGGATTTTTATATTTCGATGAGTCAATATTGTATACAGTTAAACTCCTAGTCATTCCATGATTCCTATTCATTAGAAAGTATTCATACTCTTCTTCGCAATTAGTAAATATAAATCCTCCCTCAACGCTTTGTACTTGATGGCCTAGATATGTGCTTGTTGTGCTGGTAAAATAAGAAGATATATTTTTATTTTTATAAAGACCAAGCGTATTTTCGCAATTATCTAATAGAATTTTAACTTTATATTTTTCTTCTAAATATTTCAATTTTTCAATATCTGGAACTTGTCCTATAAGGGATACACAAAGAATTGCGGCTACTTTTTTATGATTTTTTTCTAAAAATTTTTCGGTAGCATCTAGATCTAGACAAAAATCTTGGATATTTATATCAATAAATTGAGGCTTAAATCCTTCTCTAATAAATGGAGATATTGAAGTTGTCCAAGTGGTTGATGGAAATATTACTGTATTTTTAGTTTTGGAATAATAATTATCCTTTAAATGCATTGCAAGTAATGTGTTTGCTGTAGAACCACTTGATACAAAAACTGCATATTTTGATCCAACAAATTTAGCAAATTCTTCTTCTATTTTTTTAACATATTTGCTTTGTGTCCAAAAATTGTCTTTATTTAAAAAGAATAAGCAAAGCTTAATTCTATCAAATAGCGTAAAACTTGCGTTATTCAATGGCCAAAGAAATTTATTCATAATTAATTTTAGGTAATTCTTGATTGATTTTCAAGTAAAAATCAGAATTAAATTCTAATTCATTAGACTCATAGTTCCATTTGTACCCACAATGACCAAAGTGTTTTATTTGATATTCGTATTTTAATTTGCCATTTTCATGCAACCAAGTCATATGTTTAATATGTGCAATTTGCTTAGGTATTTCTAAGGATAATAATTTTTTATAATTTATAAATTCATTATTTTTTTGATAAGCTATATCATTATCCCAAAAGAAACTATCTATAACTATCGAATCAAATTTACTTTTAAATATTCTTGGTGGGCAAAAACCATCTATCCATTGTTTGCCATCAAATATATAATTTTTAAAATTAATACTATACCAACAATAATTTGGATTTTCATTTATAAAATTAACAATATTCTTAATATCTTCTAGACTATAAAACTCATCTGCATCCACCATCCAAATAACATCGCAATTCATAATTTTTAAATACTGTAAGCATAGGTCTCTAGCTTTGTGTTCTTGTATGTAGCTGGGATTTGTAAAAATATTATTTATAAAACCTTTATTATAAAAATCCAGTAATAATTCAGTTGTTCCATCGTTGTTTTGATTGATATCGAAATATTCCATAAATGGAATTGATACAGCACAAATTTGCGATATTAAACCTTCGTCTTTTGCATATGTAAATGGAAAAAGGCTCTGCTTTACATATGGTAAACAATTATAGCCACAATATATTATTCCAATTTTCATTTATTTATAATTAGATTTATAGAATAATATAGTATTTTCTAGAGCTTTTTCTATATCAATAAAAGAATAATTTGTGCAATTCATAAGTTTATGGTTATTGATCGCTTTATCATTTGACGTTTCTGGATTTTCAGTGAAATTAATTTTACCTTCATAGTTTGAAATTTTTTTAATTAAAAGGGCTAACTCTTTGATAGCTATGCTTTTATTGGTTGAAACATTATACGAACCAATTAATTTTAGCTCATATGCTTTCTTGATAAGATTAGCCAAGTCCTTTACATATAAGAAATCTCTTTTATCTAATGCATTCCCTAATATATCTACTTCTTTTGCATCAGAATTCATTTTTTTAATTAATGTAGGAATTACATGAGCGTCCTTGTCTGCGAAATGATCATCTTCTCCATATATATTTGTGCAGATTAAATTGCAATAATTTATTAAATCTGGACAATCAATTTTTAAAGACTCCAAAGCGTACATGCCCATTTTCTTTCCAATAGCATACCCATAGGTTAAATTATTAGGTTTACCATCGTATATATCTTCTTCATTATAAGATTTGCCATATGAAATGACGCTCGATAAATTTAAAAAATAGGTTTTTATTTTTAATTCTTTAATGGCTTTTACAAGATTCAACATTAACAAACAATTATCATATAACATTTCTGTATTATGATCTTTATTGTAAGTAAACCCTTTAACTTTTGCAGCTAAATTAATTATATTGATACTGTCTGTATTTAAATTTTTTAAAAAATAATAAACAGACTGATAGTTAAATAGATCGCATTCTTTGCTTGAGGGACAAATTGAATCTGGTATATCTAAAGATTTACCTACAAATCCATTTTTACCAAAAATAATAGTTTTAGTCATCTTTAATATTTAACTTTCTATTATATTCCAAAACTGTTCCTAAGTAATTATCTGGAAATCCAGAGTTTCCAGCTAAGTAATCTTTGAATGAAAATTTATATCTTTTTGGCACGATATCTTTAATTAGATCTTGATTTAAAACTTCAATTTGAAACAATTCACTTAATCTAAATTCAAGTTCAACCATATCTACAAAATATGGTTCTGGAATTATTTCTTTATTTTTAATTTTAGTCATATACTTAACCATATCATCTAGAGTTGATATATCTAGATTAAGTTTGTACTTACAATACATTTGGAATCTTCTTCTAAGTGCTTCATGGTGATTTACAATTTCTTGTCCATATTTGCCATAAACCAATTGAACATCATTTCCCAAGTAATAACAAAGATAGTACTTTGTTCCATTTATAGAACCAAAAAATTTAGGAGTTTCTTTTCTCTTATTGATGATATATTTATCTTTATCCTCCATAGTTATAATACGACCAGTAATATTAGTTAAACCCCAATGAACTGCTCCATAGAATTCCATGTATGGATTGTACTTAAATATATAAGGTCTTTGATCCCAATAAAGTGCGCCAATATTATTTTTTTCAAAATCATTTAAAATCTCAGGTAATTCTGAAATAAATTCATCTGTCATAGATTCTGGAGAATCTAGATAAACGCAATATTGTCCATTTTGAATATTGCCATAGAAAAGTAGATGATTCATCAAAAATGCATGATTCGAAGTCCAGCTTTGAGTTATTACTTTGCCATTTCCTTTATTTGCTTCTAGTAATTCTATAGTTCCATCATTAGATGGCAAATTAACTAAAGCTACAACTCCATCAAAAGTGGGATAGATATTTTTCAACATCAAAGAGATATGCTCTTTGCGTTCTTGAGTCATAGTCAAGAGAAGAGGTTTTAACATAAGGATTGTTTATATATGTTAATGATTTTTTCTGCAACAGTATTTTTATTCATTAATATTTTATATTTTTCTGCATATTCGAGGGAAATTTTTTGGAATCTTGAGTAATCTTTATTTATTTCAACAAGTTTAGCCATAAATGATTTTGGATTTGGATCACATATAAATTCATTTGGGCATAATTCTATGGCAGTTGGATTATCACTGCAAGTAATTGGAATTGCCCCACCTAACATAGCTTCTATCATTGGTAACCCTAAACCCTCAAAACTAGATGGAAGTAGTAAAAATTTGCAAGAATTATAAAGCAAATCTAAGTCTTGATCAGCCAAAACTCCTGTATAAATCCCAAAATTTGGATTTTCAGATCCACAGACAGCTAGAGCTTTATTGATTTGTGGATGATTTTTAAAAACTTCTTTAATTAAAGAAAATCTTTTTCTGACATCATTAGCTCTGCCAACATAAAGAAATGGGATACTTCTATCAACTCTTGAGTCATAAGATATGTCTTTTGTGGGATTATAAATTACAATTGCATTTAAATTTAATTCATCTTTAATTTGTT
>Ga0181356_1000029_pt1 | contig 49893 bp, 46 predicted proteins | sample Fa13VDMM110SN_FD_130104 | JGI IMG/M metagenome (GOLD analysis project Ga0181356, IMG submission 130104) | Freshwater viral communities from Lake Michigan, USA - Fa13.VD.MM110.S.N | ecosystem: Environmental > Aquatic > Freshwater > Lake | place: USA: Michigan | collected 2013-09-24 | reverse complement strand
TACTTGGCAAACATGAGGCGTTCTTCCAACAGAAAGTTCATGTACTTGTTGTGGAGTTGTGGAATGCGTAGCGATTCGGTGTCTAGTGCCGAATCGTCAATACGGGTGTCCCGCTCCAACTCTTTGCGAATGTCGTCTAGGGTCATAAACAAATCTCCGTTTGAGGAGTATACACGAGATTCTATGGAAGTCAAGCGGTCGTACTTGTCCACTCAAATAAAAATATTAGAGAGTCTCTATTTCGTAACTGCGGTATTTGAAAGTGCAGTTTGCAATAAACGGCTCTGGATCAACCACCGCAGAGTTAAAGTCTATAGCCGATAGACTGCGTGGATAGATGTCGTTGAATGTGACATTCAATTTGGGATTCTTCTTGGAATTCAAAATAATCAGATTGGCTGTGGCTACATGGGTGTTCACGGGGCGGAACTCATCGTAGTTTTCCACATTGGTCACAGACCGCATCCAGTTGTACAGTTCAAGCCAATTACCCATAGCCTCGTCTACCACAAAACCAATGGTTAGTTCGTCAAAATCTAGTTTGGACGGTCGAGATATTTGAACAAACGGAGTGGGCATAATCACTTCACTCATGGTGATAGTGGGCAACGACACGCTTTGACAAAAATACGATACCTTGGGAAGCCGACTAACAGTAAACCGATAGTAGGTCGGCAGCAGCGGATTCATGTATTGGGGGTATCTGTCTAGAATCCCCTCTTCAATATCTGTAAAATTGTAGGGTATTGACATGTGTAAGTATTTATACCCAAAAGAAAAGGGGGAGAGGTTTGAGCCTCTCCCCCAAGTCTTTAGTTTACTTCAACTATTACGACGCTACGCCGTGTAGGTTGTCTACGCGGAAGATGCGGTAGTAACGGTTGCTGCGGGCGGTGAGTGCACCACTACCAACATTTGCACCTTCAGCGAAGGGGTTCGCAACCATGCCGTAGCGGGTCTTGAACGCGATCTTGGGCTGGAAGGTGGTGGTATCAACGGCTCGCATCATCTGTAGCGGGACATAGGGGCAGTAGAATACACCAGCGTCGTATGGGCTGGTTCCCTTATATCCAACACAAACAAAGTTGGAAGTTGTATTAGTAAGAGTGGTGTCGATGTACGGATCAATGTACACCTTAATCTTGCCGTTTAGAGTACCAGCAAAGGTGTTGCCGGTATCGTCAACATCAAGGCTGACATTCAGCGCGGGGCTGATGTTCAGGAAGCCACCCATTGCGAGGGCTGAAGCAACATCTGCCGAGCAGATGATGAAGTTGCCCTTGCCACGACGGGTATCCTTGGCGATCTGATTGCACTCGCGCTCAATCTGGAACATTAGACCACGGAACTTTTCCGCACTCCAACGACCGTCAGAGTCCTGAATGAGATCGTATACGCCACCTATGCTGTTGTTTAGACTCAAACCACCAGCAACGGTCTTGTAGTACAGATCGGTCTGCTGTGCTCCGAGACGAGCGGTGCGGTACAGAGTACGAACCACTTCGCGGTTGATTTCAGACAGAATTTCTGTGCTGAGAATGTTGGCGAGTTCGGTTTCAGCGTCTAGACCGTGAACAGCCTTGAGGTCTTGTGCTAGTTCAACGCTGTAAGACGCAGCGAGAGCACGAGTGCGGGCTTCTACAGCAACACGCTCAATGGTGAATGCCATTTGAGAGGGACCAATGTTTTCACCAGTAGAAGTGTTCATACCTGAACCGCTGGTTAGACCAGTTAGACTGGAGGGATCACCGAGTCCGGGCATTCCTTGGAATGGATCAGTCAAGAAAGTAGAGAATGTAATTCCCTGAGTGGTTGGACTTACAGCACCGCTCTTGCTGTTGTTGGCATTTTGACCAGAGAAAGCAACCTGTGGTTCGTTGAACATGGCTTCTGCGCCAAGAGCATTACCGTCAGCATTACCAGCGTACTTGGTACGCATTGCAAAGATCAAGCCTGTCGGAGCCGACATAGCCTGAACGCCGCAGATGTCGTATGCCATTAGGTTGGGCATAGCGCGACGAACCAACTGGATTAGAATTGGATCGTAGCCCTGAATTTGAGCGGACGAATCGCTACCGACAACGCCGGTTCCAGTCATGTTGCTGGTTGGGCCTTCGGTTAGCATCTGCTGCTTGATTGCCTTCTCCTGATTCTCTAGGAGGGTGGCAGTTACGGCGCGACGATGGGGATCTGCAATTGCAGCCATGTCGGCGTGGTCTAGAACAGGCTTCCACTTGCGGAGAGCGTGTTCGGTTAGAAACTTGTCTTCCATGATAGTGACTCCTTTGGTTGTTTAACAGTCGGAATTGACTGGAAAATGTGAATTGAAAAAAGTGAAATTTAGTCCTTGCTCTTGCTCATGGACTTGAGGTAAGCCTCCATGAGCGGAGAAGATTCAGAACCTTCCTCGTAGGACTCTTCTAGAGTCTCTTCTTCAGCAGATTCGGTGGCGGTGCTACCAATGTTCTCAATGTTCTCGCGGAGAACAGCCAGTTTTTCGGCAAACTGCTCTACGGACTCAAACTCAACGCTCTCGGCTAGATCGCGTAGTTTCTGAGTCTCGGTGTCGGTTAGTCCTTCAGCCATTTCGCGGAACAGGAGTTCGCAACGGAGTTGTTCGCACTCTTCGTTGATCTCCATGTTCTTGGCAACCTGACCGTCTAGTTCGCTCTTGAGGCTCTCGTAGTCCTCAACAGTGGACTCAAACAGATCAAGTTTCTCCTCGGGGATTTCAATGTACGACTCGGCAAACACACCCTTGAGACGCTCAATGAATCCTTCGGTGATCTCGGTGCGAAGACCGTTACTGACAGCCAGACGGTTCTCCTGCATCCACTCTTCCACCACATAGTTGAGATACTCATCAATACGCTCAACCATTTCTTCGGTGACGGCGAGAGTGTGCTCTTCTAGTAGAGTCTCGTACTTGGCTTGAATCTCTTCCTCAATCTCGTTAGTACGAGCAGCGAGGTGAGCCTCAAACAAGGTAGCGGCTTCGGTCTTGAACTCTTCGGTTAGTTCCTTGCCAGCGAACAAGGTTTCAATGCTCTCCTGTGCGGAGATTTTCTCTACTTTGCCGTTGGCATCGCTCTTCTTGGGCTTGATAGTTCCCATGTTCTTGCCAGCGTTTGCGTTGTGCGGCTCGGCAATCTTTGCACCCTTCTTGTTAACATCGTGAGTGATTTCGGTGCTAGAGAAGTCAGAAGCGGCTTCTTTGACTTCCTTCTTCTTGAAAGAGAACTTCTTCATGGGCTTGTCTTCCTCTTCTTCTTCGTCCTCGTCTTCAGACTCTTCGTCCTCTGACTCGTCTTCATCTTCTTCCTTGGCTTCTTCTAGTTCGCCTTCGTACTCTTCCTCCACAACCTCTTCCTCAACAACCTCGTCCTCACCCTCTTGGGCTTCGGTGGGTTCTTCGGTGGGTTCGGGGTTTTCCGCAAGGAAACCTTCGCCTAGAATTACCTTCTTGATGACATCTTCAATGTTTTCGTTAGCCATGACTGGAGTTCTCCTTTAGAATATGTAGACGCTTCAGAGTTTTGAGATAAAGTCTTTGAACAGGTGGATTGCTTGCTCTTCCAAGCGACGAGATGAGGTTTTTTTGATGATCTTTTTGTAGTTTTCAATCACTACAGGCTTGAGAACCCCATTGTCCCAAATCCATTCCTTGCCTTCCATGATACCGTTAACGAACGCATTGGGTGCGGAGGGATCAGCCACCACATCCACTGCTGCAAGCATGAAGTCCTCTTGCACCACATTGACTCCATCCTGTTCCTTGAGACTGCCCATGCCACGAGAAGAAACGCCTAGTTTGGCTCCTTCGTCAATCAGATTCTTTACAATCTTGCCATAGGGGGTGTCCATGATCTTGGCTTCACCAATAATCTGCTTGCCGTCCACGGACAGATTTTTGATGATGTGAGACACGCGCTCTAGGTTAACGGTTGGGCCTTCGGGATGCCCAAGTTCACCCATTGCACGGTTCTGCTTCACATACTCGTTGTTGTAGCGTCCAATTTCCTGCTCCATGATTGCACCGGGATACACGCGACCGTTACGGTTCTTGGTATCCGATTCCATGAATACACCCTTAATGAAATAATTCTTCTGACCGTTCTTTTCTTCGGTCAAGACTTGAATTTCACTCTGGGTTGTTTCGGTGATGAGTTTCATTAGTTGCCTTCAGCCTCTTCGTACATGGACGGCTTTTCGCTCTTGGTCTTCTTCTTCTTGGTTTCTTTCTTGTCTTCGCCGTCTTCGCCATCGCTGTACATGCCCATCTTCTTGTCTTCATTAAACACGGCTTCAGCCACGGCTACACGCTGCTCGTCTAGCAGGAGGGAAGCCTTGGCGTACAGAGCATTGAATACATGCTCCTTGGCATCGGCGTAGTTCTTTTCCAGTAGGGCTTTTGCGATCTTTTTGTTGTTGTCCATTGGTTCTCCTTGTCAGACCTTATTTATTTAGTATCCGCTATATTTCTCGTAAAATAGTGGAGTTTAAAGCATCATTCCTTGGGGTTGCCAAACTCGTCTTCTTCATCGTCTCCCCCGACTATTTCACCAATTGTCACATTGGGGGCAGCAGGGGCTTGGGTTGTGTCTCCACCCATAGCAGCCTCGGGAGGTGCGCCTTCGGCTCCAGCGGGGGTCATCTGCCCTTCGGGGGGTAGAATCTTGCCCTCTGCCATTTCACTCTTGATAGCGTTGTCAATCTCCTCAATGTCTTCCGCAGTCTGCTTTAAAATATGCCGACGCACAAAATCGCGGGAGTAGTACTTGCCCACAAAGTCTTCGGCATCCCGTGCGCTCTGTAGACGATCCTTGAGCACTTCGCTTTCCTTGAGTTCGCTGAAGTGGGAGTCCATGTTGAACTTGAACGCAATCTTGGGTTCAATGTCCGCCCACTCGTCTTCACGAATAACTCCCTTGAGAACCAGTTGTACACGCAGCAGGTTCAAGAATATTTCAGAGAACTTCATGCGAAGTCGTTCCACAAACTTGAAGAACTTTACTTCATCACGGCTAATTTCAGACGCACGACCAATATTAAAGCCTGTGTTTTCTTCTAGACGGGAAGTAGGCACATTAAGCGACTGGAATAGTTTCTTCTGGAAGTACTTGACATCTTCCATTTCACCAAGATTCTGACCTCCCTGTAGAGTGCTGACTTCTGTGCCCTTACCGCCTTCACGACGGGGCATCCAAAAGTCTTCCAGCATGGACAGGTGCTTGCGGCTATCAGTCATTTCTCCTGTAGTGGGATCGTACATGAGTTTGCTGCGATATCGCTGCATAAGTCCACGCACATACTCTTCAGCCTTTTGCTTGGGCAGATTACCCACATCCACATAGAAAATACGGCGTTCAGGGGCGCGAGCCAGACGATAGATTACCACTGCGTCTTCAATCATACGCAACTGGTTGAGTGACTTGATTGCCTTGTGCAGATAACCCAAAATCTTCTTGCGTCGTGAATCAAACAATCCGCTATGGATAAAGCAGATAGCGTCAGGATTAATCTTGAGTCCGTCCAAGGTCATGCTAGTGGAAGCCTGATCCTGTTCGGCGTAGATGTAGAACTCTTCAATTTCTGACACCAGTGAAACACTCATGGGGCTATTTCCCATATTTCCACTGCCGGTGGTTGCGTTGAGTGGCTTCTTCTTTACTCTGCGAACCTTGCGAATTTTCACAGGATCAATAGGACGCAGTTCAAGAATACCCTTCTTGCGGTTCTTCTCGTCAATAATAATGTGGTAATACAGGCGGCTTTCCACATACCACTTGCGGAACACTTCGTAACCACGACGAGTGAAGTCTAAAAGATTCAGCACCTCGTGGAACTCGTCCTCAATCTTGTCTTTGATGGCTTTGGACTGCTTGACCGAAGACACATCAATCTTGACTGCATCCAGTGTGTCGTTGTATACAATGCTCTCGTTGCAAATATCTGCAATGGCACTTTCACATTCAGGGTGTAGTGCCATCTCGCGGTACTTGTAGATGAGTTCAATGTCTGACTTTACTGAACCGTCAAAGTCAACATACGCTCCGAAATATCCACCCACTTCAACAGGGGTTGCACCGTCATCGTAATCAGGAGGGACAAAAGAAACCGGCTTCTTGAGGAGTTCCTCAGCAGAAGCCGGTTCTTTACCGTCCTTTTTTCCGATACTAAAACCGAACAGGTTGATTGCCATAATGTAAGTACCTTTTTAAAAAGGATTAGAAGCCAATACCGATGTTGATGCCCAAGTTCTGTAGTAGCCCGTTCAGGTTGATGCCTACGCCGCTGCCAACCGCAGGAACCGCAGCACCCGGAGCAGCCTCCCACCACGAGTAGTTCAGAGTCACAGGGAATTCAGCGATAGAGTCGTTGTTCTCGTAAGACAGGTCAATGGTTCCTACTTCCGCAGGGAAGCAGCCAACGAAACTGTAACTACGCAGCGGCTCACCGTCACGATGGAGTTGAGTCACCGACCAAGTAGGCATGAACTCCATGAAGTTACGGGGAGCAACATTGGAGGTGTGCGAGTTAAAGATTGCACTCCAGTTCTCAAATGCCGAGCGTAGAGCAAGGTTGGCATCAGAGATAATGGTGAGCGACCAGTCTTGGAAGGTACGGTCGCCGGGTAGTTTGATTCGGCGACCACGATACGGAACCTCAATGGTTCCTAGTGACGAAGCAGGAATCTGAGCAGCCTTGCACAAGAACGAGATGGCTCGGTTATTTGAGTATCCCGGAATTGTGCCGTTGACCACGAACAGGTTTGTGCGTACACCACCGCCTGCAAAGGCGTTCACAAATCCTGAAATATTATTGCTTGGATCTACTGGCATTTATTTGCTCCTTTTGTTATCCGTAGTATCTATACGATCAGCCGCCAACTTCTGTGAAGTTTACGCCAGTCTTGGTGGCGATAAAGTTCAACTGGATGAAGTTGATGCTGCGGGTTGGCTTCACGAAGATATCGGCTACAAACTCGTTGCGGTCGATTACTTCGCCTGTGTTGTTGGTGTCATCGCACACCACCTTGAAGTCGGTGATGCCACGACGCTGTTGCACGGTCTTGAGGAACGGAACCACCAAGTTCTTGAACTGCGCTCGGGTAAACGCATCGTTCTGTTCAAACAGGAAGAACTTGCTTGCGGTGGCAATTGCCTTCTCAAGCACGATGAACAGGCGACGCACATTGATACGGTCGAATGCGCTTGGGCGGGTCTGTGCGGTCTTGTCACCGAACAGGATTACGCCTTCGCCGGGGAACGACACCACAGGATTGATCTGACGGGTGTACAGTTCATCGCGGTGTGCTTCAGTTGACGGGTTGTACGCCAACTTGACCACATTCTTGACCTGCCCACGGTTGAATCCTGCGGGTGAGAACCACGCTTCGTTGGTGAACTCGGTACGAGCCACTAGACCTGCAATATCTGCGTTTAGTGGCACGGTGCGAATCACATTGTTGTAGGTGTCTAGTTGGTACTTCCAACCGCTGTCTAGAACTGCGTAAGACGAGTTGATGTTGAAAGTGCTGTCGCGGAAGGTCTTGAGCGAGTTCAAGACTTCGTATGGTAGTTTGCTGACCACATCGGTGGATGCGGGAGACGCAAATGCCATGCAGTCTAGACGCTTTTCGCAAATGTTGTTTACGACCAGTTTGGCTAGAGTGGCAGAAGCGTTGCCTAGTGGCAGCAGAGACACATCCACGGTTTCTGCGTCAGCAAAGTAACTCCAACCGTCGTTCCATCGCTCTCCGTCTGTTGGTGCGCTGTCTGCACCACCGGTAAGAACCACGGAGATTACACCGTTACCCACAAGACGAGCAGCAGCGATTCCGTTTAGAGCAGTCCAGTTGGTCTTGGTGGAATCTCCACCAGTGTTGTCCGCCAAATCTGCTCGGATACCGTAGATGTAATTTGAGTTGTTACGAATCACATCTTTGTAGTAGTTGCCTGAACCGTCTGTGTTTCGTGCGTCGGTTGCACGAGACACGGCTTCGTACTTCTCTAGTAGTGTTCCGGAAGTTCCTGTCCACTTGCCATCGGCATCAAACACCAAGACGCTAACCATATCACCAGAACCGCCTTGAGCGGCTGCGTAATTGGTAGTGTATGCAATAGTGTTTACATAGTTGCTGTACACACTCTTGACTTCAAAGGTTGCACCTGAAACCTGTGCCTTTGGCAGCGGGTTTTGTAGAATCAATTGCATATTAGTGGCAGAAGTAATTCCCGAGAATTCACCATTCACAGGGGTTACTGCTGTGTAATCAACATTATTGTTAGTCTTGTTTATACCATCCAAAATTGCAGTTGTACCGTCAGCAAAACGAATAGTATCGCCTTTTGCAAAGTTATACAATGTGCTTGCTGATGCAGTTGTCATAGTCAATCCACTTGCACCAAATGCAACGGCATTAGCACTAATATTAAATCCTGTGCTTATTCCGCTTCCAGCAATGGCAACCACCTTTAGGCTGTTGCCAAGCGCACCGGGGTATTTGCCTGCAAACACAACACCGTTAGCCGCAGCAGTAGTCACAGCAGCAATAGGCGCATCGTATTCGGTTTCGTTGTTGATATCAAAACCACTAGTTCCACCAGAGATTCCGGCAGCAGAATTGGTGGCAGCAGAGCCAACCACACGCACAACCTGAATGTTGTTGCCGTACTGTAGGAAGTTGGCAGGGGTAAAGAAATCCACATAGTTGGTGCTGTCTGGCTTTCCAAACACATCAGCCAGTTCGCGTTCAGATGTAACTGTCACGATTTCTTCGCATGGGCCCCAGTAGAAGTACCCAGCGTAACCGCCGGGAGTGGTTGCTACTGCGGGTACAACTGTGGTCAGGTCGATTTCTTTGATGCTTACGCCGGGGCTTACTCTAAATGCCATTGTGGAATCTCCTTAGTCTGTGAAGCACGGGGTGTGTGTATCGGTACTTCTACCTGTATGTATTATTTGGATTTTTCCTGTAAACTGCGGTTTATCCCCGCTCGTCGCCCCAATTCCACGCTGTTCCGCTGTCGTCTACGGCGGTTGTTGAGTCAGAACCGTCGTCCACGAACCCAAAAGGGGTCATTTCTTCTTCTAAATTTTTCATTTGGTCTTCGTACAGGTCTTTACGAATATCGCTGCCCGTAATGTCCTTGAAATACGCTTGGGTGGTTAGCCACGAAAATAGCACCAGTGTCATGGCTAAATCGTCGTGGTGGTTGTCTTCGGCTTCAAACGAGTCGCCTTTAGCCACAAAAGTACATAATTCGTCCACCACACTAAAATCTTCAACTATGAGTTTGGTGTCTTCAATCAAATTTTTCAGAATAGAGCACCCAATACGCTTCACGGCTGTGGAGGTCTTTACCCCCTTCATAGCCGATCCGCCCTTGCCGAAACCACCGTTCACTATCTGTCCCTTGCGCCCCTGCATCTGCACATAGATCAGATTGTCGTACTCTAAATCGTCGTGCAGAATGTCGGCTACCTGTTGACCAATATCGTTGATTTCCACCAGCACATACGCATTGTTGTACTGCCGTGCTATGGGATAGATGGCATTAGGGTACAACATGGGAGCCAACTGGTTGTTTCGGAATGTGGCAACCACTCGGTACGGGATTTGGGACACATCCACAACGCTGAAAGCGTGGTAGTCTTGCCCCTGACCCCGCGAGGTGTCCACCACAAGCACATACTTGTGATCGGGCTGTGGTCGGGCGTACACACGCAAACCCTCATTATTCAAATATTCAGGAGTACGGTACACCATGCACTTGAGTTTTTCGGGGTGGATAAGTGTGTGAACCGAACCCAAGAATTCGGTTTCAAACTCGGTGCGGAACTGCTCAAGACTTGTATTAGAAATGGTTTGCTTTTTCCACTCGTCGTCACGACCGGGTACATCACTCCAATGCACCTCAATAGGGTAGTACTCGTTCTTGCCTTCTTCGCCCGGTCGCTTGTTGGCGTTTACCCATATGCGGTAGAACATGTTCAAGCCTTTAGGCGTTGACACAATAATCACTTTGGTTTCTTTACCGCTCGTAATCGTGGGATACACGGACGAGAAAAACTCTTCGGCTACATTCTGCGGCACATACGCAAACTCGTCCAACATGATGCAGTTGAATGATCCACCGCGAACTGCCGAAGACGAAGTGGCTGCTGCCAGCACTTTTGAGCCATTTTCAAGCACAATAGAGCCTTTGTTCCACTCCACTACACCCTGCTGCAACCATATGGGCAGGTACTCGTAGGCTAGTTTCAAGCGTCCCAGCAGTTCACGGGCTGTGGCTAGTTTGTTGGCTAGGATAGCCACGCTCATGTTCTGGTTGAACAGGATGTAGTGCAGGAGAAACGACACCATTGTGGTGGACTTACCGCTTTGACGAGGCATCTTACAAATCACGAAACGGTTAGTGTGTACTGCTTCGATCATTTCTTCCTGAAACTCATACGGCTCAAAAGGAACCAAGCCCTTGTCCAGTGATACAATCTTGACATAGTTACGAATAAAATACAGTGGGTCTTGAGAGCACCGCACATACTCTTCAATCTGCTTTTCGGAAAAGTTTACATTTACTCCTGCGGCTTTCAGGTTAGAGTTGCCCAAATACTTTTGACTTTTATTCACAGACATCCACCTTTCCTAAAACAGTTCCACGCAGTTTCAAAGTAAACGCACCACCAACTGCTAGTACAGCATTTCTTTTTTCTGTATCTGGATACTGCACAATTTGGGCGTATTCGTTTTCCACATCTTCTTCTTTTATATTTTGCTTGCAAGTGGCACACAGAGAGTTGTCATAGACTCGTTTGGCTCGGGAATACCATCCAAACAAAGTGCTAGGCGCACGGCATATTCCTGTGGGAGTATTTTCTCCTGCGTATAGGTGCTTTACCAAATCCACAGGGCTTTCAAAGGTGTACTCATTCATGTAATAGATTCTTTATTGCCCAAGCAAACAGTAGATACGAAAGCAGCCCGCCTCCGTAAACCGCAGGCATATGGGAAAAACACCCAAAAGCCCAACACCCAGCAAATGCTATCCACACACCAATACAGAACGGGCATCCACACATACGCACAAAAAAAGACGGGTACTTCATGGACAGGAACTCGCCGTACCGTAAAGTCATATCGTGTTTACGGAACTCTGCGTATTCCTGAATATGGGTAAACCGCTCACAAAACGGCAGCAGACGCAAATACTCGTATACCGCTGAAGTTTTGAATCCTATCCACAACACAAAAGCAGTCCAATACATGGCTAATACTGTGCTCACGCTACACCTCCGTCTAGTATTTATGGCGCGTCTTCCACCTGTGCTTCAATAAACGCTTTTTTACTTGAACGGGCACTGTTTATAATATCCTGCAAATCACGGGTAGACCCCACATAAATGGCGTTTGTTGTGGTGTTGTTTGTGGTGTTGTTTTCAGTTTTACGAATACTCTTCATCTTGTCGTGCATATCCAACAGATCACGATTGGTTTCCGAAAGTGTTTTAATCATTTGGGCTACCACTTCATACGCACGGGGCGAGTCGCCTTCTTGGGCTACGGCTAGCACTCCGTCCAGTGCGTTCTTGCCACTCTCAACCAGTTCACGAAGGTTTTTACGAACCGTTTCGTAGTCGTGTTTCAGGTCTTTTTCCAAGTACTCTTCTGTTAGTGGTGGAGTCTCAATCCGCACCACAGGAATAGGAGAAGACTTGACTACAGGCTGTGATTCGTTTTCTGATGGCACTCCACTCAACACCGATTCAATATGTTCAAATCCATCAGCCATAGAAACCTCCTGCACTTTGTGTTGTTCCATTAACTCCAAACCAGCCCACAGTTACACCACCTGATGCCATACCCGCAGCGTATGTAGAGCCTCCACCCGAATCTGCTTGGTATATCTTGGCATACGGAGAGTAGGTGTACTTGTCGGAACTTGCACCACTTGCTCCAGTAATACCCACAAACACATTGAACAGATTAGACGCAGTTGATCCTGCACCAGTGTATCCTGCGGTGTATCCACCGTCGTAATACGACATGTCAAAGAACCGCGAGTTTATCTTTCGGATTTCGCTGTAACTGCGAACAGGGCCAAACAGATACGACTTCATGGTAAAGTTCAGGGTGAATATAATGCTGCGGCGGTTTTGGAAATCGCCCTCGTAGTCTTCTTCTGATGTGACAGAGTTCAAGTAGATGGGCACATCCACTTTTGTGTTTACAGCATCAAAGTTCATGGACACAACAAATTCAGGAGCAAAGTACGGAAGTATCTGCTCTATAATTTGCAGCCCGTCGTCCATGTTTCGGGTGTACACATACAGCCCAAAGTCAATATTGTACGGCACTTCTGCAAATGTATATTTGATCGCAGATGTTTGGGTGTCTCGTACAATGTTCCGCTGGGCAGAGTTTCGCTTACGAGACGGATCGTATGCAAATCCTGTGATTTCAAATGCAATACGGGGCAGAGTTATTTGAAACGGATTCTGTAGATACGGGTCGCCTCCAAGACGCACCTTGTACTTTTCTTTGGGTGCGTATGCAATAGGCACTTCAATGTATTTGGTTCCGCTGCTCTCTGTACGAGAAATATTGATTTGGTTGAATATGGAACCAAAGGCTACCACCATTTTACGGATGGTTTGGTTGTAGAACTGTGTGAACATTAATACCTATTTCCTTCACTAAACGGATCGTTTTCAGTAAAGTCAAAAATATTGTCACGGTTGGCTTCCAAATCAAGAGCCTCGTTGTCTTGAATGTTGCTGTTCGTGGTGCGGGTATCGGTATCAGTAATGGCTGTAATAGTGTACGACGCACCGCTGGTTTTGCCTATCACGGTGTCTCCAATATCAAACGAGCCAGTGTTCATGTTGACTGTTAGATACTTGATAGGTGTTGCGTCATTGGTGATTGTGTACGCATCAACACTGGCAGCGGCATGGGGGTTAGCCAACAAGCCAGCGTATACTTCTTCGCCCTTGGTATAGGTTCCGCTTCCGCTGCCAAGAGTCAAGCGTTTCTTGTAGGTTGCCACAACAGCCGCTACAGCGTCCATATCGCTTTCTCCAGTATCCATTTCTTCCTGCGTGTACTTGAAGGCTTCACAGTACAGTTTAAACGAGTATCGCTGCCCTAGAGGATAGAACGGGTTGTCGTGTTCCACATACTTGATTTCAAACATGTTATACGGATAGTCAAAGTAGATGATATCGCCTTCACGGGGGCGACCCAAATTGCGAATGGTGGCATTATGCCCCATGACTTCTAGGAATCGTCGCTTGGACACAATAAAAGTGCAGTTCTCGCGGATATCCAACCCGAATCGGGTCATGTCACTTTCGCCGTCAAACCCTTCGGCGTTTTCCATGTACATCTCAATACGGTTTGCGTCCTTGAACTTGGACACCTCTTCGCCAAGAATCTTGTCTTCAGTAACCGTTTCTCGCGGAATGTACACCATATCGTGCCCGTGGATTTTGATAGCCTCGGTGGTCAACGATTCTAGGAGGTCTTGTTCCCCCTTTACATTCCGGCGAAAATACGGGTTTACTGCCATGCGTTATCCTGTAATGAAATCGGGTGGCAGTTGGTACTTGCTCTGGGCATCTTCTTCTAGTTTGGCTATTTCTTCCATTGCCTCCTGATATATTTTGCTGCCGTTGAATGTGACATTTCCCGGAAGAGGCATTCCTTCGTACTTGGACAGATTAACTCCCCATTGCCGTTTAATAAGGGCAATGGCGTACTTCTTAAGAAAATTGTCGTTGTATATTTCTGTTGAGGTTTCGGGGTTGTTGGCTGTATATGCCTCAATCATAAGGAAAGTGCCTGCCTGCATATCAGGTGTGATTGCATCAATGTATAAACGATTGTTTACTCGGTTGAAACGAACCTGCTTTTCAGGGTCAAGCAACTGCTCCAACATTTCAATGTACTGCATGGTGGACACATAGTAGTTCAGATTGGTCTGCCCTGTACGCAACCCGTAAAAGTCGTTGAGTGCCAACTGGTAGCGAATATTAAAAATATTGTTGGTTGAAATGTTGAAACCCATGTGAAATATACGATTAATGGTTAGAATAGACGGGTCAACTGGGGTAGTGTCTATAAATTTACGGTCAATGTCTTGTTGTGTTAGCGGATAGGTGTAGTACATCCGCATACCGCCATCGTGATGCCACTTGGCAAAGTATTCTAGGGCTTCGTCAATACGGTCTTCAACCTGTGAGTCCTCCACATTCACCTCAATCATGGGCTGACCAAGGGCGCGAAGGCAGTAGTCTTTGAGTTCTTGGCGTGTGTGTGGGCGAGCCATGCAGTCTCCTTTTCAAGTATTTAGACTGACGGCTAAACCGACTTTATGTGTATTTAACCAAACACCACTATGTTAACATAATGATTATCAAAACCATTAGCATTTGCAGTAACAAAATTTGCAAGAATAATATCAAATGATGTGGTTGTTTTATTTGATGGCGCACCAGTACCAACAGTTGTTGCGGTTGTGTGTAAAAGCAAATTACATGCAGTAGAGTTACCGTTTACATACTGAGTTGCCATACCAGTAACCGCGTAATTCTCATTTGGCATAGGAACAGTAAATGTAACCCGAAATCTTAAATTTGCTGTATCGTTTCCCTGTGCCAGCACTCTTTGAACAGAAGCAACATTTCCACTTCCAAAAATCAGTCTATCAGTAGCAGTTGTACTGGCTACTCCACTTGTATTTTTTGCTGTATTAAATGTCACCCACGCACGAGCACCATATAGAGGAGCCACTACACTGCCGTTTCCCATATAGAGAGAAGTGGTACTAGCGTTTCCAAGATACACAGAGTTACTGTTTGCTGCGGATGAATTGTATCCTATGGCAACAGAATTTGTTATACTGACACTAGACACATCAGCATTAGAACCAATACAGGTGTTTTGGCTGTTTACTGTGATTGTGTTACCAGCATCAAAACCAAGTGCTGTGTTGTTTGATCCGGTTGTGAGCAATAACAGAGAACTATTACCAACACCAACATTACTTGTACCTGTTGTGTGAGTTGCTAAAGATGAGTGACCTATTGCCGTATTGTTGATTCCACTATTTGCACCTCCAAATGTACTGGTTCCCACACGAAGATTGGAGGATATATTTCCACTTCCCAACCCTATGTTTATGCCGTCTATAACCGCTTCATTCCGAACAGTAATGTTGCCGCTGGTGTCTACAGTAAGGCTGTTTGCTGCACCTGTTCGTAATACTAGGGTATCAGAGTCGCTTACAGGCTGAATGGTTTTGGCTTTTAGTGTGCTCATGTGTTTATCTATCTTGGATTATGCAATTCGTTGCCATAGAACTGTATATGTACTAACACCAGACTGTTCTGCTATACCAATACATCTGAATGTTCCGGGCACTGCGGTTCCTCCACTAATAGCAATTGGTCTATATCTAAATATGGAGTTAGTGCCAACAGTTCCCAAATGCATAGTAGTTGTCGTGTCGCTCGGTTTCCAATTAACGCCTCCCTGAAGCGATTGACTTTCTCCGGTCATAATTATTCCACCAATTTCAACCGCTGTCATGGAAAGACTGCTCCACAAATGCTGGTCATCCACATAATCCTTGGTGGTCAGAGTTTTAGCATTAGACGCATTGGTAGTACTGGTAGACGAACGGGCTTCTCCGTTTATATCCAAAGCAACAGCAGGTGTAATGGTTCCAATACCCACATTAGCACCTGTAGGATTGATGCAGAATGTAAGACCACCTGCACCAGCCCACCCTGCAATCCACCCCAATTGTGACGAGTCATTTATGCCTATTTGAACTTGTCTGCTGTTGGTTGCGTTTGAAGCCAAAAACACACCACGATTTACATCACCTTGAACCGTAGACGCTCCGTAAACCTGAAGGGGGGTAATTGGAGTGTCACCTGCTGTTCCACCAGCGCACAACTTTCCTGCTACCGTAGTGGTTGTACTGTCAATGGTGAGTGCTGATGACAGGGGAACTATTTTGGATGTTTTTATGCTGCTCATGTGTGTTTTTATTTATTAGGATTATGCTCTGCGTGTGATTGTTAATTGTACTATGAAAGAACTTATTAAGAAATACGCTGTACTAATGCTATTTTATTTCTGGTTACATCGCCCGAAGCAGTCGCAGCGTAAAATTGACCAATAATTCTATAAGTACCTGTGGTAACATTTCCACCACTGGCAACATAAGTATAAGCAGGACCGATGGCAATGTTTGCAGTGGCTGTAGTAAGGTTACTGTAAGAAATATTAGTTTGTGTACAAGTAGTCGATGTAAACAAGAAAGTATTACCCGAGACATTGTAGATCTGCATCATAATAATTCCACCTATGGGAATAGTAGTACCATCCGCAACTCTGCTGTCAACATAATCCTTGGTGGTCAGAGTTTTAGCATTAGACGCACTGGTAGTACTGGTAGACGAACGGGCTTCTCCGCTCACATCTAAAGCAACTTCCGCAGTACCGCTACTTCCAATACCCACATTTCCAGCCGAAGTAACAGTCATTCGTATTGCTCCGTTTGTTCCAAAATACATCGAAACTGGATCGTATGTGTAGCAGTACGCATTATTGTCAGACCACAATCCGCAAATAAAACCTTTAGCATTCCCGATTCCTTGTGCAGCACTGGTACAATGCAGTATGGATGCCCGATTAGCAGTAGGCTCGTGTATATGCACAGTAGTGCCATTAGAATTCAGAGCCAATGCGTTTCCAGCCAGCCCCACTCCAACCCCTTTTAGGGTTGCACTACTGGGCACGATACGCATCATTTCAGAACCACCAGTATTAAAAATAAGGGTGTTGCCTGATGTTGCTGCCTCGTAATTATTTGCTTTAATGGTACTCATTTTTTCCTCTTATAGAATAACCAGCGATCCGTCTGTTTGAATTGTAAGGGTGGCTCCGCTTGGAATACTCAAACGACCCGCAATGAATGCGTTTTCGTCGGCTCCAATTACCGTTTCTGTAGCCGTAGGCAGTGTCATGCCTTTGGTGACAAAGAAACCATTAGAGGGAATTCGAATGTCACCGCGCACCTCTAGTTTGGCTGTGCTGTTTGTGCCGTAAATTCGATTACTTACCGCACCCTGCGTCAATCCGATTGCCACATTGTTGTTACAGTACAACCCACCGCTCAATCCTAATGTGCCTGCACACACGCCGGTTGCGTTTGCAAATTCAAAAACAAACCCTGCGGTTGCACCCGGTGAACCACCTTGGTTGTACTGTACCTGCTTGGTGCTGCCTGTTACGCCGTCTGCGTCTTTCCACGATAGGGTTAAATTTGCATCAGTGGACAAAACCTGACCAGCACTACCATTAACCGATGGCAGCGTCCATGTGATGCTAGTTCCAACTGATGCAGGTGCTTGGAATGCCACAAAATGGCTAGAATCTGCGTCTGCAAACCGAAGAGGAGTTCGTGCCAACAGGGACACCGAACCACACACACCTAATGTTGCACCTGTTGCGTTATTACCAACTGTTGCGTTTCCTGTTACTTGTAGGGTGGAAGCAGTTGCGCCACCGTTGAATCGGGCTGCATTAGTGACATCAAAGGTGGAAGCAGTTGCGCCACCGTTGAAACGGGCGGCATTAGTTACATCAATAGTAGACGCAGTTGCGCCTCCATTGAATCGTGCGGCATTAGTTATATCAAGAGTAGACGCAGTAGCACCACCGCTAAATCGTGCAATACCAATATGGTCGGTAGTGGACGCAAAAGTAGCACCACCACCCACATATAATACACCAGCAAAGGTTGAACCACCTGATCCGTAAATGGTAGATGCACTCAAGCCACCGTTGAATCGTGCAGCACCAGTAACATCCAAAACAGATGCAGTTGCGCCTCCGTTGAATCGTGCGGCATTAGTTACATTAAAGGTGGACGCAGTTGCGCCTCCATTGAATCGGGCAGCGTTGGTGACATCAAAAGTGGACGCAGTAGCACCACCGTTTAAACGGGCTGCATTAGTGACATCAAAGGTGGAAGCAGTAGCACCGCCGTTGAAACGGGCTGCGCCAGTAACATCCAAAACAGATGCAGTTGCTCCACCGTTGAAACGGGCTGCATTAATTACATCAAGAGTGGACGCAGTAGCACCACCGCTAAATCTTGCAATACCAGTATGGTCGGTAGTGGACGCAAAAGTAGCACCACCATTTACTATTATATTTCCATTAACAGTTGCAGTCGCACCAGCGTAAATTTGCCCTTCAGACAGGAGTTCACCAACAGACACCATTGCGTTGGCTGTTGGAGTGACCACACCGCCGCTTTTGACAAATCGGAATTCTCCACCACCCGAAACAAAACCACTTGTTCGTCCCTGTGGGTAGTACGCAATATCACCCCAAGCAACATTGGCTCCATTGAACCGCAGCGCAGCGGAGAAACTATTGCCTTTATACGCCGATGTGCTATTTCCATCGCCAAGGAACGCACTAATGGTTCCGGGATCGTTTATAATTTGTAGAGGATGCACAACACCTGAACCACCACTAGTGGTTCCAGCACTTACTATTCTAAAAGTACCATTCACATCAAGAGACGCACCGGGACTTGCTGTTCCAACACCCACTCTGTTATTAGTGGTATTTACAACCAAATTATTGGTGTTTACTGCAAAGTTACCACTAACCGATGCGGTGCTTGCAAAAGTAGCACCTCCACCAACATACAGTCCCGATGCAAAGGTAGAACCACCTGACACATAAACCCGATCAGCACTCAAGCCACCCGTAGTCCATATTCCGGCAGCAGCCGTAATACCTCTGCTGCTGTACACACCCGCAGCAGTAATACCGTTAGAAAACACAATGGTTTGTGTAAAAGTTAAACCGTCTGTGATTGTGGGAGCCAAGAACGCATTCCACACACCCGTAGAACCGTAAGTCACACTAATAGAACCGCTTCCAACAGCGTCATAAATCTTGAGTTTGTTCAGTTTGTAGATAGCCGTATTGGTAGCGTCTCTCCAAAAGTTGAAGGTATCACCCAACTGTACTTCGGGGATGGTGTATGTATTGTTATCTGGTCCTGTGCTACCGGGCATTCGTTAGTCCTTTTTGTGGGCTTCCAAACGAAGCAATCGCTCGTTCAATGTATCTATCTGGGATTGCAATCCTTTAATTGTTTCTCGCAACGCTTCCTTTTCACGAATTTGGGATAAAATATTTGAGTCGCCTAGAACCACACCCCGACCGTTTGCGTTTTTTATGTATTTACCAATCATACTGTTCGGAGGCTAGCCATTCGCAAGTTACGAATCGCGGGCAATCTAGAATAGGTTTTGCTTACTCCAGTAAGATCGGTGGTAAACAGCAACTTGATCTGGTACGCACGAATGCCTGTTGTGTTGTCAAATAGTGCCCATCGTGTTGGGCGGAAATCGTATTCACTCTTGGACAGGTTTGACGAAGCGGCAAACGGAATCTTGGGGCTACCAATTCCATCAACGGCAGTCATAGCCACCCAAGACTGACCAAACAAATCAGACTCACCACGATTCGCGTACCGCACATACGCACGAACTTGAGAACCGTATGGGCAGCACACTTCTGCTGTTGCAAATATTCCATTAGACACCAAGTCTTCAGGCAGGGTTACTGCCTTGGACACATACGCAGACGAAGTAGTATCCGTTTCAGTGGCAATCATGGCAGCACCAAAACCAAAGAACACACCTGTATCAATCGCAGGAGACAGATACGACTTGGATGAGCGATTGAACGAGAATTGCAAAGTTTGACTACTATTAGGAACAGAAGACAGGTACTTGTTTTGATTATTTTGTATACTAGTTCCGCCTAAAAGAATGACAGAAGTACAATTGAGCGGCGTGATTTGCGGGACATTCACCTTTATAACCTGACAATTAGTTACCTCACCTGTATAATCCACAGTTGCGCTTGAGTAATTACCAAACTCGCAACGATTCACACTAAACGCGATATCGGTTGACAGGTTTTGAGCAGCAGCACCAACCGACTGTGGTTGATACAGAGTTCCCACAGCAGGATTATTGCCACCACGACCAGTATTTGTAAGATCAACACCCGAATCATAAGCACGCAGGGTGTAGTTCTTGCTGTTGGTCATAACAGCAATTGCGTACTCTCCCGGCTCCAAATAAATTGGGCTGCTGAAAGTGAATTCTGTTCCAACAGGATCAACACTATTAGCCACATATCCTGTATTAACCTGTGATGGCATCAGAGTCACAGTAGACATGGGGAAGGAAACCGAAGGTGATGGGTATCCGTTTATAGTGGGACGCAACTGCACAGTTACGGGCAGAGTGGTGTCCTTGGTGTCAAAATACAGAGTCAGGCTGTTTGCGTACACGCCTTCGGGATACGCCTTTGCGTCAATAATAAAGGTTTGGCAAAGCGGATCAATCCACTGGTTGCTGTTGATGGTTTCTTGAATATTGTCGTAGGAAACATCGCGCTGGAATGGGTCTTTAATGATGCCTTCACTTGTAACAGCCTGCCGTCTGTACTCTGGGTTTCGTGTGGAGTACACGCCATCAAACCGCTGACGCACATTTCCACCACAGTAGAAAATTCCATCCGCTGCTTGTGTGGCATTCTGTGTGGTTGCATTGTCAGAAATTCGTACAGACTTTTCACCTGACAGGTATCCTTCGCTGGTGAACGAGAAGGTGACACCAACGGTTCCGTTTGAGTTGGCAGAAAGCCCACTCTTGACTAGAACACCGTCCACATACAGATTCAATCCTGTGGAACTTGGACGCAATCCGTAAGCAGCAACACCAATATTGTTGTTCACGGGAACATACGGAACCACCGTTCGGTCAACCATTCGGTTGTCAAGTGTCTTGTACTTGGTGCGACCAATCAACCGACTGGAGTTCATCAGATTACCAACCTTCTGATCGGTTGGTGTGGTGTTTCGGTTGATTGCTGTCTTTTCGTTTCCAGAGTTGATGGTGGGAATAGACGAAGGCGAATTGGTTCTTGGTGTTTCAAGAACTCGCTTCTGAACATCGTCCTTGCCATCGGTTCGGATTTGAGTACCAGTCCACAAGTACTCCCAATCGTTCCATTGGGTTCCAAAACCGCGAGCGTTGTTTGCGTTGGAACCAACCCAGTTGTCGTTTTCCGACATGTTGTTATTGTAAACAACAGGGCGAACACCTGTATCAAATCCAGTCTCGTACTGCTTGGTAAACTTGATAAATCCAAGCCAATTAACTGTGCCTGTGGGGTTTACTGCCACGCTCTTGTTGTATCCGTCATTTGTAATGAGCGGAGTAGAGGTATATTGCAAAGTAATCAATCCATCACTAGAAATAGTAGCACCAGCAGATGGCGTAGCAGAACCCAAACTTAACAGATTATGAGTAAACATGGGACGAAGTTCACCGTATTGGTAGTCCACAGCGCATCGGTGATCTTTATCCGAAACATCTCCACCAGCGTGACCGTAGAAATCATCGGTGTATATGGATGTCTTGATGGGTTCTCCAGACAGGCCAGCAACACCAAGTGATGCAGTAGAACCACCGGCTGCAACATATCCGTCAACTATAGGCTTTACATCTCGCCCAGCCATTTCAGATTCGGATAGAGACAGTTTTGCAAATGTCTCAATCTCATCAACGCGCTTTTCTACATTATGAATATCTGTCATGGTATACCGACGCACATCATTCTTTGTTACAACAACTTCTTGTGGTCTGTAGGTATACGCAGGCACAGTTAGTGTAGCCACGGTCATTGAGTTTTCTGTTTCAGGTGGGGACTGTGGAGACAGTTCAGGAACACCTGAATCAATAGCAAATGATGTTGACAGATCAGACGGGTTAATCTTTACACTCAACCGATCAATTCGGGGCAAGAAATTACTCCAAGACGCTGTGGTTGCAGACAGCGATTCGTAATCGCCATACGGCTTGGAATGAATAGTGTCTGCTGTTGGGCCGCTATGTCGGAAGTCCACGCAATTAGCCAACGAAACTGTTCGTCCCGTCTTGGGGTTGGTGAACAGCGGAATCTGATCGTATGAGAAACCCAAATACGAATGATGCCCAACGAATGGGCCAAAATTGGTTCCACCGTGTCTAAAGAAGTTATACGATATCGTGGCTAAACCAGAAGTACCATTGTATGTGCTTTCTTTTGATTTCTTGGCAACTATTGCAGAGTAGTCGTAGAAGCCTTCCCGCTGACCGTCATCCAACTCAAAGTCTGCTAGTTTATCACCACCCAAAGAAATACCTGTCACGGAAAACACATCCCAATTAGGCAGAGTAAATCCAACACGACCATTTATGGTGGAGAAATTAATGGCTGTTGCTGTTATGGTTCTAGCAGTAGGTGTCTTGGTTCTGCAAGAAGCAGAAACGCCGTTTGGGATGGAAAGATCAGGTGTATACTTGAAAGGCAACAGCATTCGCACAGCAGTTCCCGATGCTCCTGTAAATCCTGCTGGGCCAGTATTTACTGTCATTACCAAATTGTTGGTGCTTTTAGACACTGCAACACTGGTGAGAGCACTAATACCATTATCATTTTGTGCGGGAGAGAAAGCAATACCACTGTTGTTTATAAACTGATATTGGCTGATAATTGATCTTGCACTTGTTGGTGTACCACTCAAATCAGGAGCAACATCAATATAATCACTGGCAGGAACAGTTGGAAGATCAATCTGATTCCTTCCGACTGTAAAGGTAGCAACAGGATGACTATAACTTGAAGTTAGTGGTACAGTTGCAACCTTGCCGTAAAAAGTCAAAGCAGTAAAAGCACTTATGCCTTGTGTGGGGGTAATCTCGTACACCAAAGAGGTGTCGTTTGCGCCACTACCACCAATCATACCAAATGTGGTTCCTGTTATGGGATAGAATATACCCAATGTGATTCCGGCACTTGCACCTGCGGGACTGCCGTAAACAACTGCGCTGCTTGCTCCACTAATTACCGAATCGGTACAAATTCCGTACAGATACATGGAGTATGCGGCGGAAGTCTTACCAGTTCCTGCTGCTCCAATTGCTCGTGGAACTAGTCCATGTACTCCTGCTTGACCAATAACAGCACCACTACTATTACGGAATCGCACAAGAGCGTATCCACCGTTCAGGGTATTGAAATAGGTGTAAGCCGTTGATCCTGAATTTGTGAGATCCAATGTCACACCCAATACATTTCCTGTATTGAAAACAAATGATCCACTAGCACTTTGAGTGGTTCGTGCTTTAGTTACACCAATAATTGTTGGGTATTTGGTTTCTACTTCATTACCAAACACATACGCTTTTCCTGGGCCAATCACGACATCCAATTTAGTGGAATCGGTGTTTGATTCGCGCACACTCACATCAAACGGGCTAACCACATACGAACCAGATTCATCGTAAGTTCGTTGAGATAGAGTTTTGGCAATATCGCCATAAACAACTTTGTCTGCTTTTTTGGTTACTTTACCGTCTTCAAAACGCAGTAATTCAACAAAGTCGTTTGGTGTGTCATTCAGATCAACCTGTGCCAAATCAAGATTTATAACAAAACGATCCCCACCCGGTGCTTTATAGTTTGGAGAACCAAAGGACGGATCTAGCAAGGTCAGGTCTTCTGCTGATGTGGTTGTGTCTCGGGTTACAGCAAAACCAACCTTCTTGTCTAGACCAGCAAATGTAACACCACCCGAAGTGGCACTCAAATCACGATAACTGCCCGATACGGTGAAAGGAGTAAACGACTGTTCGGTGTTAAGCACAAACGCGCCGTCAACATAGAATATGCCTTCGCCTACGGTTACAAGTTTGCACAATCCGTTGTGAGAAGCACCTGATGGAACTGTTGGGGTATACGATCCACCGCTACTTGTGGTTATTCCTAGAGTAGCACCTGTGGTTGGAATTTGAGCACCGTAGCCGCTTACATAATCCACAACCACGAACAGTTTATTGTCTGTTTCGGGAGGGAGAACATGGGCAATAGTGCCGCTGGCAGTTGCTCCAAAATAAATGCTTCCACCAACCAGTGAAGCCCAATCAGTAGAGCCGAATGCGTTGAATGGCGAACCAGAACCAGTATTCAATCCCAAGAAGTTGGTATTACGAACCGAGATGGGCGCACCCACAATACGAGAACCGTCTTTAAACAAGTGATCGCCAATTTTTGAAATTTGATCCTGTAGAATTGACTGCATTTGGGTCAATTCACGGGCTTGAACCGCGTAACCGGGCTTGAAAAGAATTCTCAAGAAACGATTAGCAGGATCGTAATCGTCGTAATACGGAGAAATGTTGAAAATACTTGGGTCGTAAGCCATATTTTCCTTTTAGAATCCTACTCGTAGTCTGAATTCTTCGCTTTGGTTTTGTAGTCTCTGAACAGGCTGTATACTGTTTATGTATATGATTTCGCCAGAATGGATGTCTATCTGGGGGTTTGTAACACTACTTACTGCATATCCGTCATTTATTGAACTGTAGTTTAGACGAGAGAAGGTTACTCCGCTACCCGAACTGGTTTTGAATACACCGAAAGGCTCGCTGATGTACAGGGTTCCTGTGGATGCGGTGGTCTTGTCCCATTTATACACATAACCACTAGCGTAATCGTTTTCGTAAGACGCACTCCTACCCTGTTGAACGAAATCACCATTCACCCATGTGGTTTCGCTGAAATCTTGTAAACCCGAACCAGATGGTTTATTCATGGTCAGTACTGTCAATCCTGTGTACTTTGGAACAGTTGCTTCATCAAAGTATGGAGGGCTTGCGCTTATAAACTTGAACAGTTCAGCAGTGTTTCCACCTTCGGTTTGGAGCGACAGCCCTTTGTTAACAAATGCAAATTCACCGTATGCCAACGAAACACCACCCACATACGCAGTAACACCACTAAAACTTCCCGTAACCTTGAGAGATTCCGAGGCTCCGCGAGCAAACGCATTACTAGTTACACGAACACCTAACTTGGTAGTGGTTGCAGAAATAACTGTTCCCTCTGCGGTAATACCAAATCCATATGATATGCCACCGAATGCCGAAATGCCCGCAGGAATATTCTGTGTGATGGTTTCGCCTACTACGAATCCTGATTTGGGAGTAGACAGAGTTAAATCGTAAACATCAAGACGATCAGCCCATGTTACTGGAGTAGCACCTGTATTTTTTACTTTTACCTGTACTCGGGTTTCGTTATTGACGGTGTTTGCCGATATCACAGAACTCACAGGGAAAGAAGCATACGACTCTGCTCCTGTGATAAAGTTTCTGCTTCCACTAAAGAAATTTGATTCAAATTGTGCTTTCGAAGACGATGAACCGTTTCCAATGTATAATAATACAAGATTGCGATAGTATTGCTGATCTGATCCAGCAATATTTTCGCTGCCGTCATTCAGTACAGGATTTCGGATGATTCCAAATTGGCGATACGATCCGTCTGTAGGGATAATGCTAGAGTCATTGATATCGTCTATTTCCGCAATCATAATTACATCAGAAACATTAAGTTCTTTCAAGATGTTTGAACCGTGCCCACCCTTTGGAGACAATATTGCATTCAGAGTGGGGTGAACGGTGTCTGATGATTTCGGACTAACAACTTCTACTGCTGCTTGGCTGTAGTTCCGCCCACCATCAACCAAATCTATACCTGTGACTTTACGCCAATTAGAGTCTCCTGTTTTCCCCAATCGCAAGAAACCGTAAGCCCGTGTACCGTCTCCAGAAATACGAGCATGGGGAAGAATATCATAAAAAACTTTATCGTTTGGGGTTTTAGTATTAAGAATAAACGGTTCATACTCTCCACGGATTGTAAAAGTATATGAACTAGAATCGGCAGTTACTCCGTATATGATACCGTATTTGTTTACATCTGTAATGCTTCCACCACTAATGCTCACAATTCGTAAAATATTACCTTTATATGTGTCTAGTTGTGATACGGGAAGACTAAATTGATTAGTGTTTGTACTAGAGTTAATAGTATAAAAATCACCAACACCATAAGAAACATCAGCAGGAATGCTTCCTGTTTTACCAACCGCAAATCGTGCACCGTATTCACTTCCAAGATAGGTGGCAGCAGACACACCACCAGTTGATGTGACTTCAAGAGCAGTAATTTGCCCGTTTACTGCTGACCTTTGAGCATTGAATTGGAGTGTGGTTTCGCTTGTGCTTGGGTCTGTAAGATTGTTCTGCTCAATCCTCACAAAATTGATAGGCATATAATCGGTAAGTTCATACGGAATATCCGATGCTTTTACGGTTGCCAAATACTTCCATGTGTATCCGTCCTGACCTGTCAGTGGGGTGGAAGTTGTATGAGTGGGTACATTTAATGCTGTTCCTGTGGTTGCTCCAACGCACTTATAGATGTTGTTTGCGTCTGTCACTACATAAAAATTGCTTGGTGCGTCTTCGTTAAACAGTTCTACATCGTCACGATACGCATCGTAAACACTGCCTGCTGACCAACCAATTCGTGGAAGAGCAAACACTATTTTACTGGGATCTATTTGCTTGTAGCCAATAATGCTACGCATAACATCGTATTCTGCGCGAACGGTATCCGCAGGCACAACAGGGATAATATCAGCACTGGCTCCTGCTGTTTCGGGCCAAGGAGTAGTCTTGGCAATAAACAGGTAATGGTTGGCACGATTTGCTGCTATTTCGGTTAGAAACGACTCTGCAAATGCTCGCTTAATGGATGTTTTCAGTAGTAGGGGCATATTAGGTATTACTCTCCCAGTGTATCGTATGTATCTTGGGTCAGAACAGTTCCATTCGCTAGGCGTGTTCCTGCCGACTTGTACACCAAGCCGTACAAGGACAGTAGGGCTTGTATGGTTATGTTGCCCATACTGATTCCTATTGGTACTGATCTAGAACCTGCTGTGTTTGGGTGCTTGGCAATATACCAATACGGATACCCTGCGGCAACAGCAGCAGGGTAACAACCAAAACCTGCACCCTCAAAGAATTGCCCAAGAGAATCCTCTAGTCTGTACTTTCTAGACAGATACGAGTACACGAGTAGGCGTTCACTCTGATCCAAAACACGGTCGTATACAAGAATTTCGTAAATTACACCCTTGAATGAGTACGGTGTATTTGCAAGAGCAGCAGCGACAAAATTGGCAGAAGCAGTAGAATCAGAATACGGAGCGTCCAACACAGGCAAGCAGAACGCACCAAACTGCCCCATATCAAGAGTTGCACCGTTGTACGAAACTTCAGATGCGGCAAAGTTGGACGGATTAGAACCACCCGGACTGTCAGGGCGGGCAATTCGTCTAGCAGTTTCCACAGAGTAGTTGGTGGACTCTTCACCGTTATAGAACGACTGTATGCGTCCATCAGAATTGCGCCGCCACTCTCCAAGTGAAATATTTTCTAGAGACACACCAGTAGTTGTTGACCTATACGGGTTGAATGCAATACGAGACGCAGTGGTGCTGCCTGTGTTGCTACGCAAACCAACTAGACCGCTTTCATACGGATAGAACGACTCGTTTGTGCCAGAGTTTACAAAATAATATCTACTGTTTTGTTTGGCGGAGTCTGTATCAATATCACTATACGATCTATGGTATAGCAGGTGGTTGGTTTCTGTGTTTCCGTAAGTGAATCCTGTTCCTGTGGCTGTGGTAAAGTCCTTGAATTTCTTACTAGAAGAAACAAATCCTAATCCGTAATCTGAAGCAGTATATCCAGATGCAGTAGTACCTGCTCGGAACACTATAAACACACTCATGTCTTTGGTTAGAGATATGCCACGAGTTAAAACAAAATGCTGTCCTGATAGAATTTTTTCACCAGTAGTACCTGGGCCAAAAGGTACAGTAGTCATGCTGCCAAGAGTTTTTCCTGTTCCGTAACCACCACACAAACCAGCCTGTGTCCATACTGTATGTGGGCCATATAGAACACCGCCATTGAATTGAATACCAGTTCTACCCGCAAATCCTCTGTCATTGATTATTAGAGTGGGGCGTAGTTTATCAATAGTCACACCAGTATAAGAAGTAGTCCACGAGTCCCACTTGGGAGGAAGTGCGTGGTTTTGTGAAAGTGAAGCGTCACGCCAAATATCCATGCTTCTGCCAGTAACAAGAGAACCACCACACACACCAATATTTTCAGGCTTGAGCCACAGCGTTAAACCAACCAACCCAAACGGGGAATTACCCACCACATCAGGGCCAAGACGAGACTCATTACCCAAAAGCCATGCCGTAATGCCACCCAAAGGCGCACCAAGAGGACGGTGAGCCACCGTACCGCCTTCAGGCACAAAACAGTAGGTATAACCCAGTTTTCCACCAGAACCGCCTGCGGTGAATGTGGTTCCTAGTGGAGCAGTTAGACCGTTTGGGCCCAATTCTGCTGTGCTGCCAATATACGGATTGTAGCCTGCGGGATACAAGTCTCCAGTAGTTCCATAGGCGATTCCGTACTCCTGAAACACCCAATTTCCAGCAGCGGTGATACCGTTGTTTCGTAAATCCAAAGTGGTTCCAAATGTGTACGGCAAGTAGTTGCCCATGACTGGAACGCCTTCACGAGTAAGTTGAGACGATGCCACATGACGACATATCATCCTGTCTTCCAAAAGGATGGAACCAAACATCTTCATGCCAGCAGGATGCACCAATTGTTTCAATACGGAATAGAACCGATCTATACTGACTGCGGATTTTAATTCATACGAAAACTCTTGGTAGTAGTCGCCGTCGTAAATCTTTGGAGTAGACGAAATCTTTCCTGTATTGCCTTTGTAGTATCCGGGATACCGAGTAATTGCAGAGGGCGTAAACACGATTTGTGCGTTGGTGTTGACTCCGTTTGAACTAATAACCAGCGCACTTATGGTATTCACATAGTTGATGCCAGAGTTTTCAATTTGAATACGCTTAACAGCACCGTCTAGACCCGTCTGCTGCACCTTTGCAGAGAATCCCACACCATCTCCCTGCAAATACACCACATCTCCAACATTATAATTTGATCCTGCTGTTTGGATATAAAAATCACCAAGCACACTGAATGTGGTTTCTGTAAACGGATCAAGGGCAGAATCAGGTGGTGTCAGAACAACTTCAGCATTGGGCAAGAAATTACCAACCAAATCGGTCAGATACAGTTCTGTAATAGGCACACCGTCTTGGTAATACTGAAACACCCGATCAATATTAGCATACGCTTGCAGCGTGTACAGGTCTTTGTACTGCTGTACTTTGCCACCTTCTGCGTATTTATGGAGTGTTTCATTGTTTCGTGTAACCTTGATAGACACCTGTTCCACCCACTTGCCATCAGACGCTCGCAAAATATCGTTCTTGGGGTAGTAAAACTGCACATTGCTGTCAAACAGCAGACGGAACAAGAACCTGTACGCACTCTCTGTGCCTTTGCTGCCGTAAAACTGCTTGATTTTTTTCAGCAGCGTCTTCTTGTTTGGCTTGAATCCGTCTGTATTGGTTGCAAATATTTCAGGAAACGAGTCCAAGAAAGTGGATTTAAAATGGGAGTAGAACTGCTCTAGATTGTTATCAACATCAATGGCTGAATCAATATTATTGTTTACGAATCCAGCGTTCCCTTGAGTTTCTGCCCACTCATAGTACGCCTTGATAAACAGCACCAATCTCCTGTAATCACTACGCATAAACGACGGAAACTGCTCCTCAATAAAAGGCGACAGAATGCTTTCAAGTGCTTCAGCAGGCGTGTTCAGGATTATGGATTTGATTTCTGGCATACTGTGTTATCGTATTAGTGATGTGACCGAAGACTCGTCTTCTGTGGCAACAGTCACCTGTACAGAATCCAAATATGTGCTGTTTATACGGAGAACTGCGTTGTCTTTGATAAAAATATTTGTGCTTTGTGGCTCAACTGTTAGTATTATAGGGAAAGCAGTAGATGAAGATGTGGGAGTGAATTTAGAGTTTACAACCACAGTTCCCGCTGTGTAGTCCACGGTTCCGACTGATGGATACACGGTTAGATAGTCACCGTCCACGAGTGGGTCAGGACGCACCACATTCACCACTCCATTTCCGTCATCGCGCAGACTGCAATCAGTATAAACCACTCCAATAAGATCAGGGTGAGAGAATTGGTTGGTGGAGATAACAGATGTGTATCCGTCATACGGATGGAAGAACTCATTACCAAAGTTGAAAGTATAACTCTTTGCGGTCAAAATTACGGACGAGTCTATGCTCTTACGCATCTTCATTTTGGTGTACACACCCAAAACTGAACGATCCAAATTGTTAATGCCTTCTGCCATCTTGGAGTAGTAGAAATCAGAACCAAACCGCTCCACAACAGCAGCAGAATAACTGTACACATACGCATACACCAGTGATCGCAACACGCCCGGAGAGATAGACATGATGGTTGGTGAGTACACAACACGAATATCAAACACCAAATCTGTGAAATCCGCGTCAACTATGACTGGAGAAACCGTAAGCAACGAGTAGTCTCTACGCAACTGGGCTTCTAGCGTTAGTTTTTCGCCTAGCGTTAGTTTTTCGCCTGACTTGGGCTTTATTGCCACATAAACAGTTCCGTATTGTGGTGGTGTTACTGTTTCACCACCGTACACATGAACCGATTGGGCATTTGGAAAAATTTTGTACACCAAAGCAGAGTAGTCGTTTTCTGTTACTGCGCGATTGCTTGTTTGGTAGAACTTGGGAGCCAAGAACTTGATTTTTGCAATACCTTCCAAGTCTGCACCACCAGAAGTTTGCGAGACTGTGCTGCCAGTAACCGTATCAGCAACAAATTCCACGCTGCTTATGCTGGCATCACCAGACTTGGTAAACGCCACAACACCGTTTCCTGCTTCGCCGTTTGTTTCCACATATTCAATGGAAACCACATTACCACTCTCGGGTTGCTGCCCCAAGATACCGTCGCCAAAGTACACTTCATAGATTCCTGCTTCTTTTTCTTGCAAGAAATACACTTTGGAAGTGGGAGTCAAGGTCAGGTAATCAGTTCCCAAACTCCACACATCATCAATTCCTGTGGTGTCGCTAATGGACGAGTATACACGAACTTTCAGAGTACCAATATCTGCCTTACTATTTGGAATAATCAGGAACGAACCAATCTTGGTGTCACGGTTGTAGATGTATGTGACTCGGCGGATGGTTCCTTCGTACAACTCCACATTTCTAATAGCGTTATCACCAGCGTCAGCAAAAACCGTGTCTAGGTTGACAAACTTGTACCGTGTACCTTCCAAATTGGTTCCGCTGAATTCTGTGCCTCTAGCCAAGTAGGTGTCTGCTGAAGCCGTTATGCCCAGCATGACATTCACCATGCCTTTGGATGCCGTTATAGAGGATGGCAGGTAGCCCAAATGCTTAGCATGAGACACCACAGACGGGCGCAGCAATGCGCTGTCCAAGAACATCTCGTTTGCAACCATGTTGGAGTAGAACGCTTGGTAGTGCGTATTGTACGCCAACACATCCAAAAGGGTATTGAGCACAGAACCGTCAAAGTTGTAGTCCTTTAGATTGCTCTGTGACTCCAAATAGGTTTTCAAGGACTGTTTGATGTCCTCAAAGTCAAGCCCTACAACATTTACTGTGTTATTCTGTGCCATCAGCGTATCCTTTCTAGTACCGTGTTAACTGTGTCCTTTTCGCCAGTGGCACGCAACGAAAACTCAACACTAACTTCATATGAATTCTGATCGGGAAAGGATTTGATGTCCACAAAAAGAGTTCCGATTCGTGGTTCGTGTGTACGCAGGGTGTTTAGAATTCTGTCTCGCATCTCAAATGTAGTTATGGAGTCTATGGGTTCAAAGAGCAGAGCACGCAGAGACGCTCCAATATTTGGTTGAAACAGACGCTCACCGTATGCGGTTGACAGCAGATTGAGTATTGACTGCCTAACCGCTTTGGTGTCTGAAAGGGTCAACAAATCGTCTGTTTTGGGATGCGCTCCCATTGTGGGATCAATATCTGTGTATACGGGGTCTTTTACAGTTTTTCCCGTATTGGATGTTAGGTAGTTGGGCATTGGTTACTTTTGTGCGTGGAACAGGTGGTTGTTTATGCTTCGTGTGGTGCTGTCTATCACATCCTGTAGATTGCTATCGGCTATTCCTTCCTCGTGGAGTTTGTCCATATCATCCATATCACACCAATGGCAACACACAAAACCCATAGGAGTCAGCGAATCTTGGCATTTCAACGAACTCACAGAAAAATATACTACATTATTTATCTCTAATATTGAACGAAGCGAGCAATCCGGCAAACTTGATACCCGTATGATTTCATTGGTTCGCTTGTCCAAAATATCAACCAATTCCATGTATCGTGTCAGCAGCACATCCTGCGACTCTAGCAACATACTAGGAATGCCACCCGCACAGGATTCGTGGGTTACGGAGAATCGTTTAATGGAACTACCGTCTGCAAACTTGCCGCCGTTGTGAAATTGAAATATTATTGCCCGTGAGCACCGCATGAGTACTCGCATTTCTGTGAGTAGTTCGTGAACCTTGCTGTGTATTTGGAGTTGGGTTGTTTCCTTTTTGGCTCGCCACTTGAGTGAAATATTCTTTTTCTTCAACATGGAAACCACGCCAAGCCCAACACCAACACCCAAAACACCCACCATTTCACCAATAGAAAACACAATGTCTCGTATACCACTCAAAGACGATGCCATTTCTGTTGGTTCGCTCATCGCGTTGTACTCCCGAATCCCGGATTGGCTGCTTGATTGAGTGGGTTTGCTGCTCGCGCTTGCTCAATGAATTCGGGATTCAAAATGCCTTGTTGAAAACCCACACCAAATTTGGTGCACGGATCGTTTGAAAAATTGATTGCAAAGTTGATGTTGGTGAACTGTGAAATAAAGTTAAGGGCATCGTTGAATAAGCCGTTCACAGCGTTTATGGAATCGTTTATCTCGCCTGCAATAGCATTGATTGCGTTGGTAATTTTGGTTAGTTCTGCCACAGCACCTTTAACTCCATTTAAGATATCACTATCACCACCTGCAAGAATCTTGTCTAATATTTTATTAAGGTCTGCTTGTGCGTTGATAGCCACATTCAGTTTTAGTTTTCCGTCTTCAGTCATTAGACCTATACCCACACCCACATCTAGTCCATCAATACCCAAAGCACACTGAAAATTGATTGCAGCACCCACAGTAGACACCAAAGACAGTAAATCTGGCCCATTTCCCGAAAAGGGCAGTCCCGACAATCGGTTTGATGTGTTGGAGTAACTTTTAAGAGCACCATCCATATTTCCAATTGATCTAATCAGTTGGTCTATTTGACCTGTATCCCCACCCAAAAAATTCAATACACTGCTAATTTGTTGGGCTTTACCTAATCCATTAGCAAATCCTCCCTGTGCGTTATTGATTTGTGATGCAACAGGGTTTTGGAAAACAGGGTTACTGCGCCCCCAATTTACAGCATTTCTCTGATCGTCAGAGACTTTTGCGCCACATGGGCATTCTGGTGTTGGGCCTACATCTGCCATGCTTACCTCTTATGGTACAATTACTGAAGAAGTGGACGACGCTATGTGCCCACAAGTGCCTTTACTGGTTCCTTCCACACAAACAGGAATACCGTCAACAATAAAATTTGAACTACCGTTTATGATAATAGCGTTATTGTGTGGGCTATCACCGTGAGTGGATATTCTGTTGCCTTGAAGGGCTACAGGAAAACCGTCAATAAAAACTGTGGAACTTCCTCCCAAAATTAAACCTCCGGCTTTATCTATTCCTGCTCGGCATACTCTTGGCATGACCCCTCCTTATTGAACATTTACCTTGGACGGACGAACCGTTGGGCTACCCGAATTCATTTCAATCTTTCCGCCTTGTGTCACCACCATGACACCAGCATCGCTGATGAACGACACCGATCTTCCAGAGAAACCCACATCACCCGCAGAAAAGAACTCCATTTGTTTAGCCGATGCCTTGAAGTTACCCTCGCATTGCAGATTCACATTGTTCTTGGCAAGAATGTTTACATCTCCGTTTATTTGAATGTTTGATGCGGCTCCAACGGTAAGATTCACACCACCGTCCACAACCAAATCCAATCCACCGCTTCCAGCCACATACACCTTTTTGTCACCAAGACAAATCTCGTACCCGTTACCAACAATTTTCTCAACCTTTGTGCCGTTGGGATCGCCACTCACTCTCCATCCGTTTCCAACCTCCACAAACGATCCTGACTTGTGGTATTGGTGGATACGCTCTGCGCCCGGTGTATCATCAAACTCTTGAATATGACCACTCTCTGTGTACCGCACATGATTTTTGGGATATACCGCAGCATACGGGGTCTGTGGTTCGTTCCAATTGCTCTTGCTCTTCATGTCAGGCACGGTGGGAATGCCTTTTTTGAGTTCAACCACCTTTTTGGCGTAAACCGTGGACTCCATTTGTGTACGGTCTTCGTTTCTTGCCAAGCGGTTAGTGTCTGGTTCTTCCACAACCGAAACACCAACAGGATACAGTCTTGCGTCTACTCCTTCAGGAGTGGCAGGATAGCGGTTAGATTGGTCGTAAAACCCTTGTGGCTTTACAGGGTTCTGTTTAGGTATGCCACCAAAGGAACCAATAATGACCGGATCTTGCCCGTCTTCATCGTCTCTGAAAAAACCAAACACATGGGAACCAACCAACAGCCCTGTGGGAGAGGTTCCAATTCCTGAAAGGGCAGCACTGGTGATTGGCTGCATGGGATACGCCCACGGCAGATCGCTTGTTGGAAGTTGCAGCAAATCATCGGTGTGGTATCCAAACACACGAACGCGACAACGCCCAAGCATCATGGGATCGGCAACATCTTCCACCACCCCGTGCCACCAATAAAAGCCTTCTCGTCCTGCAAATTCTTTCATTTCAAACTCCCATACCGTTTCGGGACAGTTCTAGTGTGCAACTGTACTTTTTGCCTATCTTGTGACAGATAGAAGTAATCATGTACTCGCCACTCAAATTTTTGTCGTCCTTTTCGTCTTGCAAGTGCCCGTCAGCAGCAATCTTGGGAACAAAAATTTCCATGAGTTGACCCACACGCTTGGTGCTGTCTCCGTAAATCTGAACGGTGAGTTTTTGGGTCATCATGGTGTTTACCATATACTTGCGCTTCAAGAAATACTCTTCAAACCGAACATTGTCTACTATATTGTTCTTTTTGGAGTACACCGTCAGCGGGGTGTACGGCAAGTAAAAATATGCAGAGGTGCTCTTTTGGAACAGTTCATTGGACTCTTGGTCTTGTGATGAAATGTAGTGGGGATTCTTACCCATCTTCTTCATACCGTCAAACACATCACGCTCTTTGAAAGTGTAGTCCCGCTTTTCTTTGCGAACCATGTCGTGAACAGTCATCTTGGACGCAATAATTCCTGAACCAATGTTTTCAACCATGTCAAACCGCGACTCTTCTTGAAGCGACTGTATGCGGTTGTACAGGGCAGGAAATTTAGAAACGCCCTTGACCTTTATGCCGCTGCCTTCGTTGGTTTCAGGATTCCTGTTCACATTACTCTTTACGAAATAGTAAATATCTTTCAACTGCTGACCGTCTTCTATTATCTTGGACAGACTCTGAAAGCGGTATCCGTCCATAGTTTCGTAGAAGAAGTACGGAGAGTAATCGGTATCAACTCCGCTAACCGCTCGTCTAGCCAAAAATGACAGGGCTTTAAATGGCGTGTACTGTGCAGGCAGGACATACGAAAAATTGTCACTAGTGGGCTGCACAACCAGCGAAGACTTCCAAAGGTACTCGGGAAAGTGCTTTTTGAACACTTCAGCAACCATGTTTGAAACTTTACCCTTGACAGAATACCCACACCGCTCGGTGTAGTTAAAGTATCCGCCTTCACTCATAAGGTGCAGCACATACTCCTGCCCACGACCGTTTTCGTCAATGGTTTGGCGATCAATCTTGTACACCTTGAAAATCTTCTTTACAGGATCAACACCGGACACATCTGATGAAAACTCTAATTCTAGCGTTTCTTGCCCACGAATAGGAAGAACTTCAGGAATATTGAGCGAGTCAATCATGTACACCTTTGCTGTCATGTACGGAGAAAACATGTCTTCGTAAATTTCAAACGAAGTGTACAGGGCGCGGATATCCAAGAACTCGTCTTTGATACCAGACCGCAAAACCATTTTGGTGATCTTGTAGTCTCCAGCCTTTGTAATATCACTACCATGAGTATTAGGCACTGATTAGACTCCTAGAGCATTCTTTAGTTCTTTGATTGCCTGTTCCATGTAAGCGGGGGCAAGCACCTTGATGGTTCGTTTGCTTTCATTTTCATCGTTTTCGTACACATAGTTGCTAACTGCGTATGCGTTGATTTCGTCTCCTGAAACCCCCATATAACCACCAATATAGGTTTCCCAAAACGCAACAGTTGCGCCTGTGGCTCCACCAATCACTGATGGTGGAATCTGTGTTCCCACAACGGTTCCCAAATCCTCGTAGTCAGCCGATTGTTTGTTTAGAGGATCAACAAACGGATTCTCTTGTGAACCGTTTGATCCGTCTCCGGTAGTTGGTCTTGCCACAGCGAAATGGTGAAGCCCCTGATAAGAGGGCAGAACCTTCTGAATATAGATTCCTGTGGTGGAACCGCTAGGCAATTGAACCTCTGCGTTTCCAACCGTGAAAACAGGAGAACCCACAGTAAACTCACAGAAAGTTTCACGATAGCCTGTAATGGCTTGGCTGTTGCTGTTTTGACTCAAAGTGCAACCACTTGCAAACGCGGTGTTGTACACAAAATCGTATGTTGCGCCTCTACCACTAAAATAAACAGCAGTACCCGAATACTTCTTCTGAATATACTGCTCCATTGCCATCTGCGATTTGTACCACCCGTGATACGGATCAATAATATTGTTTGCCAGCAAAACAATCCAATGGTGATTTGCGTTTCCGTACAAGCGATTGGCTATGTGTTCAGGGCGTTCTCCGTCCTTGATATCGTACTCGATAAATGCGGATTGGCTGTTGATACGATCCGAGAACGCAACACGCCGCAGCACATTTCGTGCAACCGCATACGATCTGGTATCCCCAATATAGAAAGGATATGGAACTACTGGAAATTCTTTGAAGTACATTAGTAGCCAACCTCCACATCCTGACGGGTGAGTTGAGCAATTTCAGAGAACGAGAGAGTAAGTACATAACCTGTGGGCGAGTTATCTGGCAGTGTGCTAAACACACCGTTTGGTGTGTAGTCAACGCCGATGCCTGTTAGCACACACCTAGAAATCTTGGGAATGTATTCGTTTTCCACGAATCCGTTTTCTCCGCGTGTTCCGCTTGCAGACAAAAACTTGATTGTGAATTCAGCAGGAACGCGAAGCATGATTTGAGGATCTAGTTCTTTTCCGTCTTCGCTTGTTCGGGATGGATGTGAATGGTATCGGAAAGTGTCTATGATGTTCTTGATGGTGTTTACTTCGTCTTGGTTGCGGGGATACAGTTCCCACGAAAAACTAAAATTACGAATTTCTTTTTGGCTGAACATTTTTTCTATTCGGGGATTCAGCACCAATCCAGTAACAGCAGGAACCACACCAGCCAAAGCGGTTCCGTTTGCCGAATTAGTGGCAGCAGCAACGGCTGCTAGTTTTGCACCTTCTATTAATTTATCTCCTAAAGATGCGCTGCTAAACAGAGAATTGAAGGCAGCAGCAGCACCAGTTGCAATTGCCATGTTTGCATCGGTGTAACTAAACGCATCTTCTCCGTTTATACGGGTACAAACAGGAAGATAGATGGAAACCATTTGGTCGTATTGTGGATCTCTCAGTTGAAGACCCGCAAAACTCAACAACGAATTTATTCCATCTTTTACCTTTGATAGAGCACCACCAGACAACTGTTTGTTGAATCGGTTATCCAAGAAATCAGGGTCTTTGCTGATTTCAGTTGCACCCAATCGTGCTTCTTTGGAATTTCCAAAGTCTTGTTGAATACTTTCAACCCGATCAGTTGCGCTACGCACATTACGCTCCATCTGTCGGCGTGCTTCTTCGCGTGTTTCAGGATTAGAAAGCATATCTGTTAGTGTATTATCATTTGACGGATTTGACGGATTCGCAAAAGCCGGATCCATCAGCAGTTTGTATGCGTTTGCATATTCGGTTTTAGAAAGCACCCCAGATCCAAATTGCTGTGTCAATGACGGAACATTAAAGTTTCCGTCATTCACTAGATTGGTAGCATCAACCAACTCTTTAAGTGTATTCTCTGCTTCTGCTTTCAGTTTTTCGGCTGCTTTTCTGAATTCAGGATTTTCCCATCTCCAAAATGCCTTGAACTGCATGACATGGGGGATTTCTCCACGCCCCATATCAACAGGATATTTCATAATTAGAGGCTTTTCCCGTGAACCACGCTTGGACGGCTGAAAAGACTCCAGTTTATTGATTGTTGGATCATTACCTTGCGAAGCCAACAGTTCATCACGAATGATATTTCCACTCTGCGGGCGGTTTGTTGCAAATGTGTAATCGGATTCCAATGCCTCTTGTGGCTTTATGAGGGAGCCGATTCCTTGACCAGTGATGGGTGGTAATGCCATTTAAGTATTTCCTCTTGGGTCTGTTCTACATATCTATATGCCCTACAAAGGATATTTTAAGCCAACTAACCCGTCCAAGTACATGGGCAACCCCACTCAAATCGTGTATCGCTCCATGTGGGAACGCCGATTTATGAAATACTGCGACTTGAGCGAAACTGTGGTGCGTTGGGGGTCAGAAGAAGTGATTATACCGTACATCAGCCCACTAGATCGCAAACCACACCGCTACTTTGTGGATTTCATAGTAGAGATGAAAACTGTAGACGGTGGAATCAAGACCATGCTGATTGAGGTAAAACCTAAAAAGCAGTGTTCTGAACCCAAGAAACCAAAAAAGCAGTCACGAAACTACCTGTACGAAGCCCAAACTTGGATCACCAACTGTGCCAAATGGAAAGCCGCCAAAGAAGCAGCGACTAATCGTGGGTGGGAATTCAAAGTACTCACAGAAGACGACTTGTTCCGACACAAGAAATGACCAACCAAAACACAAAACAGTCAGCAGAACTAAAAGAACTGCTATCAGAGACGGTGGCAGGGCTTGGTGGCACAGACCAGTCGTACATAAAACTGCTGCACTATTTGGCAGACGAGAACGAACTACACATGCCGTCTCGGTTTCTGCCGGGTCAAATGGTGTTTTTCAAATATAAACCACAAGACCAACGGTTCTTGAATTCAAATGTGGCATACGATGTGTTTCCTTTGGTAATCATCACAGAAGTTCACCGTGACGGTTTTGAAGGCATCAACCTACACTTTATTGCTCAAAAGTGGAGAAAGCAACTATTCAACGCCATAGAAAATTCGCTGCCGATAAGAAAGAACGGCGACGAATCGCTGACTAGGTTGGGCACAACATACCGCAGAATACAAGGCCCAAAGAAATTCAAGTTTTTCAAGCCGTGCTACCGACGCTATGTAAGAGAGGGATTTCGTAAAAAACCCATACAAATTCCTTCACAGTTTTGGGATGTGCTAGTGGATATTGATCTAGCCCTGTTTGTGAAAGGACGCAAAATGGGTATTCGTCGTATGTCGTACAACTCTGCTATCAACACCGAGAACAACCTATGACACAGTTTCAAGGCTCATCCAAAGTAGAAAACATCATATCCAACATTATGGATAATGGGTTCTTGACCACTAATCGCTATGTGGCAGAAATTCAACTACCAAAGGCTATGGCAGACGAAGGTGCAAGCATACCAAACCTGATGATACGCTGCCAAAATGTAACCATTCCCGGCAGAAATGTGTCAACCGTTGGATACAGAATCTACGGGCCTGCTCGTCAGATGCCGTATGAAATCCTGTACGGTGGAGAAATCACCTTGACCTACATCATGTCCCGAGACATGAGAGAGCGTGGCTTTTTTGAAAAATGGATGAGCAAAGTAGTAGACAACAACAACTACAAGGTGGGGTACTACGATGATTTTGCAGGAACGCTAGCCATCCATGTACTGGATCGCAGCGACCAGTTGTCGTATATCTCACTGGTTGAAGAAACCTATCCAAAAATGATTGGCGATTTGAGTTTTGCAAACGACCGAGAAAACGAGTACCTGACTCAAGAAATCACCTTTGCGTTCAGAAAGTACACCTCACAATTCTTTGTTCCGCAATTCCCAGAATACAACGGTGGAGAACTCCCCAAGGGCAACATTCCCAAGAACAACGGAAACGGGTTGGGAATTGCTTCGTTCTTTACCGGTGTACGCGAAGGCGCGAACAATCTATTTACGGGTATTGGCAATGCAATAACAGGAAAACAAGGATAAATACCTTACTATCTGATCTGTATACTTGAAAAGGAAATACTATGGAAAAACTTCGTCTTGCTCCGTCTACAGTACCCACCTATACCATGACTTTACCTGTCACAAAAATGGTTGTAAAGTACCGACCGTTTTTGGTGAAAGAAGAAAAGGTGTTGCTGATTGCTCTACAGAGCGGAAATCCAAATATCGTTATAGACGCTGTGCGAAACATGATTCTTGCGTGCACCGAGAATCGCCTAGACACCAAGAAGATTCCAGCATCAGATGCCAACTACGCCATGTTGCAGATTCGCGCAAAATCCATAGGCGAAGAACTAAAGCCAACGGTAAAGTGCTCGTTCTGCGAGGGCAAGACCCCTATCAAAATCAATATTGATCGTATTCAGACCAAAGTAAAGGCTGAAGAAAAGTCACCCAACATAAAGATCAACGACGATGTTACGCTTATAATGCGGTATCCAACCATTCACGATTTGGATGTAACCAAAGACCAGACCACCATGCTGTTTGAGATGGCGTACTCGTGCGTGGACAAGGTAATGTACAAAGACGAAGTGTACGAGCGTGGTGCAGTAAAGGAAGAAGATGTGACCCTGTTTATTGAACACCTTCTACCCGATCAGTTCAAAGAAATTACCGAATATTTGGAATCTGCACCCTCTGTGGAGTACGAGTTCTCGTTTCCGTGCCCAAACTGCAAGAACAAAGTATCGGTACTTTTGGAGAATTTGACTGATTTTTTTCTCTGATGCTGACACACAGTGATCTGTCAGCGTTTTATCGAACCAATTTTTCATTAATGCAGCACCACAAGTACTCTTTGGAAGAGTTGGAGTCGCTAATTCCTTGGGAGCGTGAGGTATACATAAATTTGCTGATATCTTATTTGAAAGAAGAAAAAGAGAAAGCAAAAAATAGAAAGTAACCAATAGCGCATGGCGAAGAAATCAAAAAAAGGGCCAGGTAGAGGACGATCAGCAAGCGAAAAAGATCCGGCGACTGGTCGTTTTAAAACCAAAACCACTTCTGCCACAACCACAACAACCACGGTTACAGCAGCCCCGCCTGCACCTGCTGCGGCTCCTGCCGGCCCAACTGTAACACCCGAACAGATCACAGAAGAAATTTCTGGTTTCCGAAAAGCCCTTCTTCAAACCATGAATGACTTGGGAGGAGAACAGTCTGAACTTCAAGACGCTGTTCTTGACGGTTTACGCCAAACAGCAGAAGTATTGGTGTCTGAAAACGAAAACATCTTTGGCAAACGATACGACAAAACCGTGGATCAATCTGCTGCATATGAAATTCTTGAAAGTGTGGTTCGTCTTGGAGAAATGGCAGTACGGGCTAAAACTGTACAAGAAAAACGCAAGATTCTACAACGCCTGCAAACCTATAAAAAGGTAACAAACAAAGTATTTGGTGCTGGTGGTGGCAGAGAATCAGCAATTGCAGGCAAGATACTAGAAATGATTGCCAAGATTGAAAAGCCACTTTCCAAAGAAAGTGGAATCAAGGCTGCGGCTAAAGAAAAAATAACAGATTTTGCCAAAAAGATTCCCGAAAGAATGGCAGCAAAAATTCCACTCATTGGTGGTATTTTGAGTCGATCTCTGCAAAGCCGCCGTGAACGAAAAGAAGAAGAAGCAGAAGCCCTTTCAACACTGGCTGGAGAGATTTCTCAAGCAGGACGAACCAGCCTATACGGCAGACGCGGTGGAGCAGAAATAGAGCCGTCACCCTCCGCGATGGGTGGGGTAGACACAACTCCACCAATTCCGGGTGGCACTACTGTGTCTAAAATTATGGGTGGTGGCAAAACTAATGTGGGTTTTGGTGGAAAAGCAGTAATAGACACGCTGTCCAGTATTTTAGTACAGGTAAAAGATATTAAATCCATTTTGGTTGACCAATACGATCCTGCCCAAGAAGAATTGAAAAAAGAAGAAGCCAAAAGAGAAGCAGAAGACAAACTGACTGACATTTTAAAATCAATAAAAGGCGGGAAAGAAGCACCAAAAGCGGGTGAAGAAGCAAAAAAGGGTGGCATACTAGAATCACTATCAAGCCTGTTTAGTAGTGGTATAGGTGGAGCAGTACAAGGAATACTTGCCTCACTTTCTGGCATGGCTACAACTGTCGCTTCCACACTAGCAGGACTTGCACTTCCTGCTTTGGGCGTAATGGCAGCAGCAGCAGGAGGTGCAGCAGTAGGCTATTCTCTGTACAAAACTTGGATTGAGCCAGCAATGGATCAAGCACAATCAGAAAGAAATGCAGTTCTTGCTAAAAAGACAGAAACAACCAGACAAGCCATAACAACAGACACAGGAGAAGCAGTATACGCCGTTGATATGATGGGCGAAAATACTGTAATGACTGAAGCAGAAATAAAAGGAAAAATAGCAACTGCTAGCCCAGAAGAAAAAGCAGAATTGGAAAAGGCTTTGAGTGCGGGACCAATGCAGCAAATAGTAGACACATCAACTGGCATAAGAACCGATGCTTTCAGCAGGTTTAAATCAGGAGAATCTATAGAACAATTTAAACAAAGAGAAAAAGCAGACACAGAGGCTAGAAGAAGCGACCCCGGTGCTTATCGTTTCAATGTGTTAAAGGATGCTATTGCAAAATTTGATGATAAAACAAGAACTGAATGGAAACAGATGCAAGAATCTGGAGCAACATTCAATGCTCGTGAAACAAAAGCAAGTATCATAAAGAATGAAGCAGAAGTTTTATACAATTCCATAACCAAAGGTGGAGCATCAAATCCACTCACCGAAGACCAAAAAGAAAAACTTCTAGATATGTCCAATATAGTGACTGATATGGGTCAAGGTCAGTTTCTAGAAATAGGAGATGTTGATAATGTGATAGGAGTGGGAACAGCATTTAAAATGTTCCAAGGCGAACAGTCAGAAGAAGTAAAACAAAGAATAAAAGAATTAAGAGAAAATACACAAACCGACTACGCCGTATTGGAACAACAAGAACAAGACAAAAAAGCAGAAATAGAACTGCGAAATAATACAGTTGAACTTCCTCCGCTGCCACCAATTCCTCAACAAAATCCACTCACAAGTGGAACCATTGTTCCCCCATCAACCCCGTCAACCGATGTGGGCAGAACAACCATGCAACTAGACAGCGCACGAGATGCAGCAGAACAAGCCAAGCAAGCAGATTCCGCACCTGCGCCCACAGTAAATGCAGTCAATGCTCCCAAGACAACCAACAACGCTATTACCGTGAACAACAACACGGGAGCGGGTGTACGAAACAACGATCCCACTCTAAAGTCCGCAGAACGCGCATCTCTATAAAAGAAAAAGGCACGCCGAAGCGTGCCCTTTTCGTGCCGTGAAGGTGAGCGATTACTCGTCGCCTGCCAACTTCTCAAAGTACGACAGCGCGTCCTCCGAGTCATCACTAGACTCAACCACACGCTTCTGCTCCTTCTTGGGAGCAGGAGCAGCCACAGGCTTGCGCGTCTGGGGACGCGGGGTTTCGTCTTCATCATCAAAAGAGGCAGTTTCCGCACCACCCTTCGCAGCGGATTCGTTGACAGACGCACGGATATCACCACCGAGAATCTCGTGGAGCCGTGTCTTCAACTCATCGTAAGACTTGAAATTCTTGGGATCAGTAAACTCCTTGAGAGGATTCTGCTTCTTCCACAACTCCTCAAGAGCCTTGTCGTCTCCACCCATTAGCGGAGCAGATTCAGCGAACTCGCTGCGGTCGTAGTTCACATAGCCGTCCACCTGACGAATCTTCAACTTGAAGTCTGCGCCACCCCAAAAATCAAATGGGTTCAGCGGCTTCTCGTCCTGATATTCAGGATTCATGGCACTCTGAATCTTCTCAAAAATCTTCTTGCCGTAACGGAACAGGAACACCTTGCCCTCGTTTTCAGGATTCTTGGGATCGCTGACCACAAGAATGTTGCTGACATACGACAGGCGACGCTTGCGGTCACGAGCCAACTTCTTGTCCTCGTCGCTACCGCTGTTCCACAACTGCGAATTCAGTTCCGAAACCGGATCCTTTAGACCAATGGTGGTGAGCGAATTCTCAATGTACCAACCACCCGGACCACGGAAACCGTGATTCCACACTCGTGCCCACGGCAGGTCTTCACCTTCAACCGCAGGTAGGAAGCGGATCACCGCGTATCCGTTAGAAGTCTTGTCTAGTGCGGGCTTCCAAAATCGGTCGTCCTTGTAGGACTCTGAACGCTTGTTCAGTTTTTCCATTTCAGCCGCAAGGGACTGGTAGGAAGTGGGCGACTTGGAACGGCTCTTCATATCCTTGAAACTCATGCGTATCTCCTTGTACTATTTGTACTGTGTGTTGATGTGTTGACGAACAATTCAGACACAGGTATTTAGGAGCAATATACCCCAATACCTGCGGCTTGTCAAGTGTCAAATAGGAAGTTTTGCCTTCTTGGGAAGCAGATTCAAATTCTGTCCTTCAGCCCGTATCTTTTCAATTATGGGCTTGTTCAAGAATTTAGCGGCTACTTGGGGTTCAATCCCGTACCGCTCACACACCGCAATCACGGAGTCAATATACGAAACTCCATATTTTTGAGCGTGTACTTCTACTTCTTTAGGAAACCGTGCATTGTTTACTTCCATATCCAACCTTTCGTTCATGCGTCATATTTAGCGTGCTGCATTCCACTGATGCGTTGGCAGCATCATACACGCAAAAACCGCGTTGTCAACGCTGAAATAATGCGATTTCTGTTTAAACGGTTTTGCAGAAGGAATGGGGCGTTTTACCCCTTAACCGTGCCGCCAGTCTATCCGCACCCCCAAATGCAGCACAGGGCATCCACGGCGGCTGTACGGCACGGAAATCCCTGTTTCCACCACCCTATGCCGTAGATTATGGGACTGCCTGTTATCGGACTTATTTGAGAGACAGCAGGTACTTGGTCTGGTTCAGCACCGCTAGCATCTCGTCCCGAATATTTGAAAGATCGGTATCATCGTCTTCCAATATTCAAGTATTTAAGAGGTGGCGAGCCTTCCGATTGGAGCGTTCTGCGGATTTCCACAAGCCTTCGCTAAACCCTGCGTGGCGACCGTGTGCATATCCCGTGGAATACGCCCGTCTGTAAAACCATATTTGGGCAGCAACGAATGCGGACAGCCCCGAAACGATAAGAAATACAATCTGTAGGTCTTCCATACTGATATGTTGGTTTGGGAAGAGTGTTGAACTAGGTTTTAACAATGAAAAATGGCGAAGGTTGGAATTGAACCAACGACTTATCCCGTATGAAAGGATTGTTCTGCCATCTGAACTACTTCGCCAAACAACAAACGCAGATTAAGTGAGCCTACGGAGATTCGAACTCCGGTCAAGAGGATGAAAGCCTCCTATCCTAGACCACTAGACGATAGGCCCGTAATCTGATCTTTTCAACCGCTGCGAGGGAAAGACCAGTAGAAACCTGAACGGTTCAGTAGGGGTATCCGTACTGACCGTAGTTAGGAACAACCACGGGAACCACAGGAACTGCACCGTAGCCACCATACGGCATACCCATACCAACACCACCCATGCCCATGCCACCGCCGTAGATTGGGCCGTAACCGTAATCACGCACATGAACCGACTGCTCGTTCGTGCCCGTGAAGTTGGGATTATAGTTGTAGCCATTGCTCTTGTTCACATAAGTCTCCACCTTGCCATCAGGCATGGTCACGGTTCGCGTGATGTCGGTTTGCGTGTAGCAACCAAAACCACAGAACAGGAAAGACGAAACAAGGGCAGTAGACGCGAATCGCATTTTGAATGTCTCCGTTTTCAGAAGTTTAGCGAACAATGAACTGACCACCACACACGGGATACACAGGCACAGCGCAACCACCGTAGTACGGAACCACAACGGCAGGATAGACAGGCGCACCGTAGCAGCGCGTGAACGGCGAGTACACAGGCACACAGCCGTAGCCAACAGGACTGCCGTAGCCACCACCGTAGCCGTAACCACCACCGTAACCGCCGCCGTAGCCACTTGCAGCGTTCACACCGATGCCGCCGCCAATGTAACTGTTGGAAACTCTATAAGTTCCCTGCGGCGTATCAACCTTGGTGGTACTGTAGCCACCACCGAAGTTTACACCAATTGCACTGCCCCCGTACTGCGCCGAAGCGGAAGAGGCGAACAGAGTAGATGTTGCGAGAACGGCAGAGGCTAGAAGAGTCTTGAGGTTCATGGATGAACTCCTTTCACATATATGTTACCACAAATCGGAGGGGTGTCAAGCCCCTAACGAGAATTCCGATTATTTGATTTGGGCTTGGTGCAACCACAGCGTCCACCATTTCTAATTTTAAAAACGGCATTTTTTAAGAGTAAAGTTTTTAATTTATCCCGAGAAGACTTGGGGATTTTAGACATTTTGCTCCTAAACTATTTAGGAGTTTTCGTCGTTCAATTCCTCAAAAATTGTGATCCACTTGGGGTCTTCACCACGACGCAGATACGCAGCCTTGGAAAAACTCCACTCTTCACGCTCTTGAATCTTGTAACCGCTCTTGGTCTTCTTGGCGTAACGACGCGCAGCGTCTTGGTCTTCAAAGTATTCGTATTGCCTTGCATCATTCATTGCACCAAACAATCCGCTAGAGGTCTTCCACACATCACCGGGGCGGTGCTTGTGTGCAGTAGTGGCACTTTCTCCACTCTTTTCCTGCTCGCCTGCGTGTTGTGGTTCGTCCTTGACATTAAACACAAACTTCTTGTTTGCGTGATCGCCCTTACGCAACTGCGAGAAGAATTGTGAAACCTTGTGCTTGGCTAGTTCAAGATTCTGTTGCCCTTCGCCCTTCTTGAAGCGCATAAGAACCTTACCAACACCAGCACTTTCGTTTGTGCCGATATAGAAAAAGTCCTCGTTGTTCTTGTACATCACGCTGTGTTGCTCGTAGTGGCGACCCAATTGCACAATTTCAGACTTCTTGATTTGAGGAATCAGTAGACTCAACTCTTCCACAACGCCACCTTCTTCTTGGTAGCCGCCCTTCATCTCAATGTAGCCGTATCCCATCTTGCGAACACGAGCCTTGAGATCAGCGTGACGCTTCATGTTTTCTTCGTTGCTTAATCCGCCACGGAAAGAACTCACAATACCGAAATCCTTGCTATCGTCTTCCACATATTGGAAAACGCGAGACAGTTTGGCTTCAACTAGTGGAGTCTCGCTTGTGTCTTTGCGATTAATCCACTCGTTTAGTTCGTTTTGGTCAAGAAATTGTGAAAACTTCTTCATTTGAATGCTTCTCCTGATGGGGTAATACTATATTTAGCGGCAGCAGAGACTCGCCGTGCAGCATTACACCCTCGTCTGTGGTGTACCAAATCTCTGAAAACGCACCAACACACCACGGCATACACCGTTCACATGGGCGTGCCATCCGCATTTGCCCCAAATTGTTGAAACGCACATTAAAAAGCACCAATCCCCGTTCAGGAGCGTCTAATTTCAAAAATGCGTCCAATTCAGAGTGCATTTCTTCAAACATATACCCCTTTTCCTTGGCTCGGGGGTGAGTTTTGAAGCGGTTACACCCGATAGACACGATTCGCCCCTTGCGAAGAATGATAGAAATGTGCTTTTTCTGTCGTTTGATGTCCAAACACAGAGGATGCGCCATTTCTAGCAGTCTTTGGATGCGTTTCGCGTTCATAAAGAAAAGACGGCAAGAGGCGTTAGCCCCATGCCGCCCAAAAAGTATCAAATCACAGAGTCTTGCAGCAAGTATCGGTCTTGGACTCGCTATGGTACTCCATCTCACGATAGATGGAATCCGTAGTCATGTCAATCCGACGAGCAATCTTGCCGTTCTCGTCATCAATGTAACGATACGCAGACTCAATATCACGACCGCGCTCGTTCACTTCGTCCTGAATTGCATCAAAAGCGTGATCCATGCTCTGCTTCTGACCAGCAAGCACATAGAACACCACCGTAGTGCACAGGAAACTGTAGAACGCCATGAAAGTCTCCGCAGCGTTCAGGCTTTCCCCACCCTTCGCCCCGAACCACCAAAAACCACCGAAACCAATCACGCTCACTAGAGCGTATGTGCTGAAAATAGAAGTCTTGTTACGCATTTTGAATCTCCTTGAAAAAGTTTTGAACACAAAACACCCAAAGGGTGGGTGTGCGGAAGAATTTAGCATCCACACACCCACCCCTCACCACAGGTGTTTCTGATTAGGCGGTGAAAACCTTCACGGTCGCATCGCGCATACCCGAACCCAGACGCTTCGTCCAACGATTCAGCAGAATCGCCACGCCCTGCTCGCTGCACTTGAAGGTGTACGCACGACCCTCATCGGTGGGGCGGCTACGCACGAGGCTGATGTTGCTGCCGCTGATGCGATCAGCGAAAGCATCAAACTTGCCGTCGTTGCTGTTGTTGTACAGATTGACATTCACGGAAACGGTGTAGTTACGAGTCTTCATAGTGAAATCTCCAAAATCGGGCTTGTGATTGAAAGAGCCGTTAGGTGCTGCCCGTTAGCACCGTTGGCTGACTTGTACTCCCATAGTATAGCATCATTCGCCACGATGTCAATACCCTTGGGAGAGTTTTCTATATTTGTTTTGATTACTTGAATCAAATAGTCTCGGCGTTGCCCGACCACTTGATGTCGTGCAGGTATTCAAAATTTGCAGTAATTAGTTCACTAGTAATAAATGCCTGCATTTCCGAAAAACTCTTAAATTCACGCAGACAACCGCTGCTGTAAACTTTAAACAATCCCAAAGTTTTAAGCACATCGCATTTATTGATTACCAACTCCGTGCAACCTGATACTTGAACGGATTGCTTCAGGAAATCAAGATTCAACCAATTTACCAATCGCTTACGCCCTGTGGTTGAACCGTATTCACCACCCAATTCAATAATTCTGTTCAGCGCAGGATCGTCCCACAGGGATTCAGAGAACAGCGGATCAACACCGCTCTTGGTGTCGTATGCTTTTGCAACTCCAATCAGACGCTTAATTTTCTGTGTGGGAAATCCAAGAGAGCAAGCACCGTAAGGCATGGTTGTGCTGCTTGTCACATACGGGTAATCGCCGTAGTCAATATCCAACCACACGCTCTGTGCGCCTTCGCACAGCACCTTGCCGTCCAATTCTCCGTCCCACAGCCATTGGGATTCAAACACATCAACTGCTCGTTTGCCGCAGCGAATCATCTTGTCGGAATAGCACGGTGCAATACCCTGCCCTGTGGTTCCAAGATGCCCCAAGTGCCGCTTATCGTAATCAATATGTGCTTCGGTAATGATATGTGCAGCAGGAGAAATCTTGACAAGTGAAGTGTCAAAACCTTCACCACGCAAATAACGAATCTCCT
>Ga0181356_1000025_pt1 | contig 53936 bp, 80 predicted proteins | sample Fa13VDMM110SN_FD_130104 | JGI IMG/M metagenome (GOLD analysis project Ga0181356, IMG submission 130104) | Freshwater viral communities from Lake Michigan, USA - Fa13.VD.MM110.S.N | ecosystem: Environmental > Aquatic > Freshwater > Lake | place: USA: Michigan | collected 2013-09-24 | reverse complement strand
GGTAAACTCTAAATATAAGATTGATCTACACTCATATAGTGACCAAGGAGGATATTGTACATTTTATTGTATCCTCAATCATAAGAACTTAGCTTTTAAGGAATTTATCTCTAAATCTAGGGCTGAATATGCTAGGAAAATTCAGCTTAAATTAAGCAGGCATAATCTTGCACCAAGAGTATATTCTAAACTTTGCAAGATGAAATATGATACGTTGTTCCCCGGCCAAAGAAGTGGGTGGGGCTATATCACAGAGATAGCTAAAACACTAAATAAAAATTCCATACCATTAACTAGAATACAAAAATTAGTTGATGCAATCTACATAAAAACCAAACTTAAATTTTGGGATTGTCATTGGGAAAATATTGGTTATATTAGAGTAGACGGTAAAAAGAAATTAGTATGTATTGATACTGGTAAAGAAACTTGGGAAGGACACTCTAATTATTTTGGTAATACTGACCCTGGCCCGAAATGTTCGTATTGCTTAAAATACAAATGTAAATGTGAAGGAGCTTAAATGCCATATATTAAAGAAGATATTAGACAACAGTTAGATGTTTGTATAGATAAGATGACTGACTGTTTGAATACTCCCAAGGGATTGAATGGTCATATGGATAATGCTGAGTTTATGACTCTTTTGGGCGATATTAACTACTGTTTTTCGCGTATTATTAGTGGTCTTATGGGAGAGGTTTCTTATCCTAAGATAGCTATGATTACTGGTGTATTAGAAAATATCAAGCAAGAATATTATCGTAGAGTAGCAGAAAGTTATGAGAATAAGAAGATGATTGAGAATGGTGATATTAAAGAGTATAAACGCCTAAAATAAAGAGGCCAAAATGTCTAAAAATATTGATGATGTAATTAAAGAAGTCATGAAAAGCAATAAAGAGATTCATAGTATGGACACTCATTTATCTAAAGACATTACTGAGGTTAAAAGAAGCGTTAAAAATATTGAGACTAAGATTAAATCACTAGAAGCTAAAATAGATCAAGCAATTGATATTTTAAATACTTTCACAATTTTGATTTCTGATATTGATGATATGGACATTGATGATGAAGATGAAGAGGAAAATGAAGATTGGACTCCTTATGATCAGGCAGAAGATTATCAGGCAGAAGATGATGACGATGAAGAAGATCAATACTAATGGCTAGTTTAGCTCTAATAGTAACGATTATTTTTTTATCTGTACTAATTATAGGACCATTAAGTTACCTCTTATCTCTGTTTGATTGGATGCCCAAACTTGTTGTCTGGATTATGGGACTTCTCTGTATATTCGTTGGAGGCATGACATTCACCTTGCCTGTGGTCTTTTTAAAAGTTTTGGGTCTGGTGGACATAGCCATCGGGTTTAAAATAATCTCAGACAGACAACAAAAGAAAAGTGGTGCTTGACAACATGGTTTGCCGATGGTATACTTGAGCCATCACAGAAACGATAACACTTTTGGAGAAATAAGATGAAGTTGGCAGATAGGACGATTGAGACGCATAGTGTTGGTGTTACAAGCAGGAATCAGTTTAATATTGCTCAGACGAGCAAGATGTTTAAAATCCTTTCAGACTCTCTATACTCTGATAAGGTGATGGCTGCAATTCGTGAGCTTTCTACCAATGCTTATGATAGCCATATCTCTGCCGGGAATAAGAATCCATTTAAGGTGACTTTGCCTACCGCTGCTAATCCCTCCTTCGTGGTCAGAGATTATGGTACTGGTCTTAGTCAGGCCGATATGGAGGACTTGTATACAACCTACGGTGCTTCCAACAAGAATGATAGTAATGATTTTGTTGGTTGTCTTGGTCTAGGTTCTAAGAGTCCGTTTGCTTATACCAAGAGCTTTACCACTGCATCATACTATAATGGTAAGAAGTATACCTATATTGCAGCAATTGACGAGAGTGGTGTTCCTACTCTGAATCTTTTTAATACTTCCGAAACATCTGAGCCTAATGGTCTTGAGATTAGTTTTGCTGTTAAGCAGAATGACTTTCAAGAGTTTAGTGATAAGGCTAAGAGAATTTTCCACTACTTCCGAATGAAACCTATCCTTGAGGGTGGTGTTGGTGGTAATCTTCAAGATCATAAGTATAGCAATACTAATATCATCATTAGTGGTGAAGGTTGGAGGGTTTGCCGACTAAATACTGAGAATCAATATTTCCCCAGTAACTACCATAGAATTGATAGTGGTATTGTAGCTATCATGGGTAATATTGCATATCCTGTTCAAACCGCACAGATTGTTGGTCAGGAAAAGGAAGAGATGCCCGACCATATTCAAAAGTGGAATAGAGCTTTCCAAAAGACAGATATTGATTCTTGGAAGAGTTTTGTTGGAGAGATTCTTAATTCCGGTCTTTATCTTGAACTAAATTTTGGTATCGGTCAACTTGAGATGGATGTTAGTCGTGAGGGTTTGCAGTACACTAAGGATGTTATTAAGGCACTGCGTAGAAAGACCCAAGAAATCTATATGGAGATGAAAGAAGAATTCTCCAAGAAGATTCAAGCATCTAAGACTAAAGTTGAAGCAATTACTTCATATTATACTATGAATGAATTGGCTGGCGGCTGGGGTGTTGGTGCCACTTGGACTGATCCCAATGGTAAAGATCATCCGATCAATTCTGGCAATGATCTGGAATATAAAATTCCTGCCGGTAAGAGTCTGTATGTTTTTAATTATAAGACTGCTGGTTATCGTTCTCGTCGCCAAGTTGCTCTAACAGATAAGATTCATCACGAAACTCTTACTGGTAAAGGTTCCTACTATTGGAATAACAATAAGAAGCGTGGTAAGATGGCTTTCTTTATCTGTGATGTTAAGGGTGAAGAAAGTGCCAAAAAGATCATCACAAAGTATTGCAATACTAATGATTGTTTTGCATACTTGATGCTTGATACTAAGGACTATACTAAGAGCCAAGAAGGTTTTGATAAGCTGATCGAAGATGTTGGGGCTGAAAATCTGCTCAAGGTTTCAGACTACAAGCATCTTACTCAAAGTTCTGGCCCAAGAAAGTCTTACACTAAAAATTCTAATGGTAGCGTTAGCGATCAAGACGTATTCTTTATCAGCGGATATGACAAGGATAGTAAGCAGATCACTAATCCTTACAATGATGCTACTTCTCTCAGAATTCTTTCAGAAGAACAGCTTGAGGATTTTCTGGAGCAAGATGAGATCATATATGTGCCTATGCTACGATATAAGACTGAGGCCGAATCTGGTCATCCAGAGATTAATGATATTACCACTACTCTTAGGGATGAGAACTTGAAGTTCATAGTCAAAGATTTGTTAGGAGATAGTAAGATTTATGCTATCAAGAGTGCGTTTGTTAAGAAACTCAAGAATGATGGTTATAATCTGGTTAGCTTTAATGAGTTCTTTAAGCGTCAGTTGAAGATTGTTACTCAGAAACATTTCTCAAACTTGGCTTCTTTTAATGCTCTTGTTGAGTTTTGTAAGAAAGAATATGTTACTGAGGAACAGAAGAGTAATACATACAGATATTACAACAATGGAACCACAGACAAGCAGTTCATGTTCCATATGCTTAATATCTTTGGTCTGAATTATGAAAAGTTCATTGGGAATAAAACTCTTGTTGAGTGTATCGACAATACTATTCTTATGGAATTTTTTGCCAACACTGTTCATGACACTAATTTTAGAATTGAAAGGTTCTCTCAGTCAGAGTATTTCTCTCATATTTCAAAGCTGATGGAAAAAGCCAACATCAGATCAGTAGATAGTAAGGATATTCGTAAGGCTAATTTGGCCTACAATGTCTTGACTAATCTAATTAGTCGATCACTTTACACCGGATCTAATTCTGACAAGGCTGAGACATATCTGAAGATTATTGCGGGTGAGTCTAAAGAGAACTTTAAACTGCCAGCAATTTCTACAACTAGGGAAAATGTCAGGACTGAACTTGATAAGAATCCTATGCTAAAGTATATTCTTGGTAGTCATCAGGTTACTGGAACTCTTGCTGATCTAAAAGCTAAGAAGAATCCTATTAATCAACATGATGATCGCCATGCTTATTATGGTAACGATGGTAAGGAATGGCTCATGCAGATGAGTCAGGAGAGTATTGATCTGTTTAGAATTCAGTTGAGTAGTTTAGTCAAGTAGTCAGGAATTTCTCAAGACCACTTGACAAGCTTGCCGATTAGTGTAAAATAGCAGTATCACGGGTATCGAAACTTAAATTTTAGGAGTTGGATTATGGCTGTTCCGTTTATGTTTGTGGATGGTAATTTGACGCTGGTTCTTAATAATCAGAGCTATCAGGTGTTGCCAGATCATATTAACTATAAGTTGATTCTGGAAAGACTTCCGTCTGCTACGGCAGAGGAACTGTTGGAAGTTGTTGACGTTCAAAAGGCTGTTGCTACTTTTAGCGATGGTCTTGTGGAGATCAAGAATGGACAAGTTCTTTATGAGGGAGAGGAAGTTCATGGCAGTATTAGTAAGCGTATTCTGGAGTTTATGAGCAAGGGATTGCCTTTCCAGCCTCTTGTTAATTTCCTGAATAATATCATGGAAAATCCAAGTATGCAGAGTCAGAAAGAACTGTATGACTTCTTGGAGCATGAGCATCTTCCTATTACTGAGGATGGTCATTTCCTTGCCTATAAGGCTGTTCGTTCAGACTTTAAGGATAAGTATAGAGGAGTTTTTGATAACAGCGTTGGGAATGTCTGCACAATGCAACGAGCAAAGGTAGACGATGATCGTGGTCGTGGTTGTTCTAATGGACTTCATGCTGGAGCATTGAATTATGTTGCTCATTATGGTAGTCTGGAAGCTGGCGACCGTATCGTGATTGTTAAGATTAATCCCAAGGATGTGGTCAGTGTTCCAAGCGATTCTAATTGTGAAAAGCTTCGTACTTGTCGCTATGAAGTAGTTGGACAGTATGAGGGTGAACTTCTCAAGCCTCTTTATAAGGCCGATTTTAGTCAGGATGACTATGAAGATGAGGATGATGATTATAAAGAAGATGAGGGTTATTGGGATCAGTTTGACGAGGAAGATGAGGATGATGATCTTGATGATGATGATGAAGAAGACGATCTTGATGAAGAAGGTTATTACAACTAAATAGTCAAGGTGGTGTTTGGTAACTTGTAAGATAGCACCTATATAGTTTCTGCTATCGTACAATAACGGTTCGATTCCGTTACCATCTTTTTTAGATATTGCTTTTGATGGTAGTGTTTACTGTCCCAATATCAAAAATGTCGGTAGGAAGTGGAAAAAGGAAAACAAATGTTTAGCGATACTTTGGCTTTTAATCCCTTTGATAAGAATCATAGTGCTATTGGAACAAGAGATCAAATTAGTTTACGAAATACGTTTTTTGCATCTTTGGGTGGTCAGCAAATTTTTTGCTACAATGGTGATCCTCGTAAGAAGATCAGTAGCATGAATCATACTGATAATCTTACTACTGTTGCTATTGCAAATGATAGTCAAGGTGCTGATGCTTACTTCTATGTTAATGGTGGACGCAAGCAATATGCTATCAGTAGAGTTCGTGCTTGTTTTGTTGATATGGATGCTGGACGAGATGATCAAGGGAGCTATTTTAAGCCCAGTATTGTAATGCAAAAGAAGAAAGAGTTCTTGAATAAGATCAATAGTTTTCCTGTAAAGCCAAGCTGGGTTGTTGATACTCGTAATGGTTATCAGTGCTACTGGATTTTGGACTCCAATACTAATAGTCCTCATAAGACCTATTGGAATGGTATTCAAAAGAAGCTGGTAAACTATTTTGAAGGTGATGCCCGAGCTATTAAGATTAATCAGATTTATCGTATCCCTTATACTTGGTGGAGAAAGGGTTGGGAGGGTAAGCAACCTTACTTTACCAGTATTCTGTCAGGATCAACTGGTAATCCTGTAAATATTGAACATCTTAAACAAGCTCTTGATGGAGTGTCTGCTGTTGTTAATCTTGTTGCCAATAAGACTAGCGATGAATGGTTTAAGGAATATGCTAAGGCTTATAAGAAGTCTGATATTACTGGAGTTCCCGTATCAGTTAATGTTGCTGCAACTATTGCTGATCAGATGAAGTCTCTTAACCTTAAGAACAGCACTGTATTCTGTAATACATATACCAATAGTACAGATGATATCAACAACAAGTATGTTTATACTAGTAGCGGCGCTCTGTTCAATAAGGCTTATGGTGATCCTACTCCAGTATCTCCTGTGACTGAGGACGATACAGATGCTCTTGAGTCGCTTCCTGTTGGGGCTGGAAGCGAGGATTTAGATCTTGACGGTTCCCAGACCAAGCTTTTAAAAACGGTTGTGGAGTTCCTTAATCAAGTCTCAACACCTCTCTACTTTAGCAACAACAGATTTCTCTCTAACTCTGCTAAAGAACTGGCATCTAAAATCAGCGACAAGTTTTGTATCGGGTGAGGGTTTAGTGTCAAGGGTATTGGAAATTCCATACCCTTTGACACAACCACATAAGGAGAAAACAAATGGGCAGACATACTAATAAATTAACAAAGATGTTACTTGATGACGAATCAGCAAAACAAGAATTTGTTGAACTGATGAAGAAATACAATTGTTCTTTCGATGTATATGAACACATAAAAAATAATGGGTTTAGAGGAATTAAATTCTACAACGGATATCAAACTATGTGTCATGTTATACGTCGATTAGGATTTAAAGAAGCAAGAAGAGGAAGAAAACCAACAAGAGCAAATGTAATCGCCACTACTGGATCAAGATGGTCTAATATAGAAAATTGAGAATTTTATGGGACAACAAGATGAAGATTACAACTACGATGATGATGATGATGATGACTATGAAGATAGTAGTCAGGACAATTTAGAGAGTCAGCATAAAAACTATTTCAAGTTTGATCCCGATGCTTGGGATGCTTGGGGTAAAATGCTATATGAAGCTCTAAATGATATAGTTGAATATCCTTCTAATGTATGGTATGTTGGGCCTGGGTTTGATAAAGGTTCGTTACCTGTGAATGATTACTTCTCCAAGTCAGGGAAATTCAAAAACTCCCTGTACTTGGGGAACAATCATTATAAAGAACCAATCTATAAAACAAAATACTTTGTTCATAATAAGCTGGATACTGAGTATAGAAATCACTTAGTGTCAAATGCTGTTCACTTTTTACAACAGCCAACTTACTATGAGGGACTGTTCGATATTCTAAATTAGAGGACAAGGATGTTACCAGCAGCATTTTTATATTTAGCAATGTTTTTTAGTTCATTTACTGAAACTCCATGCGTTGCTTACGATTTAGCTACTCACATGAGCAAAGCACAAAGAGTAGAATGGACAAAGATGACAGATGATGAAAATAATGTAAGATTCACAATTACATTTTATAAGATGCCAATATTAGCAGAACTTGGTTTTGAAAGAACTTTTGTAGACAAACATAACAACTGTCAGACAGAGCTTAATAAGAAAAAATGAATACTACATACTTTGATATCAAGTTCAATAGATCAGAATTCAATATGAGATGCGATAATATGTATGAAGCTATTTCATACATAGAAAAAGCTCTAAACGAAGATAGGGTTATAGCAGAAAATATAATCGAAATAGACAATAAAAGCGGTAGGACAGTGACCGTTTACAAACCAGACTTTTCTGTTAAACTCAGGTGGACAGAAATTCCAAAATACGAAGGAGAAACCCTAGTGTCATGAAGAATAATGATGACTGGTTTTTAATAAAAGACTTTGATAATTTTGTCGATCATGCTAGATCTTTAGTCTTTAAGTTTTTTGGAGTAGCTAATGAGACTGCTGATGATCCACTGTCATCATCGTTAGCATCTTTAAGCAAAGAAGAGCTTGCAGAAATGGACGACACATTAACCCGCGACGAATCAGCAATAATCATAAGGAATCATGCAAGAAAACAGATTAATAGAAAAACAAAAGAAACAAGATACTGCTTGAACGATAGTATACTTCAGGTAATTATAGAAGATCTTAATAGTAGAATGGTTAGCAATATCCTTAATACCTTGGTTAATAAAGGAGTCTTGGATAGTGCGTTCGATACTGATCAAAACGATTTTATTTTTTGGGTAAAAGAAGATGAAAACAATAAGAAAGATCAAAAACCTTAGACCGACTGAGATTGATGGAAGTTTTAAGTATACTTGTCCTAACTGTTCGAGTGATTATTGGGTAACTTTAAACCAGGTAAAGTGCAAAGAATTTGTTATCGTTTGTGACTGTGAGAGTGTTTTAAAGCCAAGATCAGTAGAATCCATCAAGATAGTATATAGAGATAAAAAAGAAAAGACAATAGCAGAAAATAAGTCAGAGGAAAAATCAATAGATTCTGACAAACTAGATCGCTGCTATAAAACTTTAAGTTCTTATGGATTTGATAAAGAAGAAGCTGAACAGTTGATTAAAAAAGCTTATGCTAGTGACAAAAATGCAGATTGTATAAAATTGGTTAAAATAGCGATATCTAACTTTGGAGGGAAAAATGGCTAATGCAATTCGACCTACTCGTTTTAGTGAAATTACTGGTCAGTCAGAGGTTGTGACCAGACTAGGCATCATTGTAGCGGGTTGTAAAAACTCTGCTGGTGTGATGCCTCATGTTTTAATAGACGGCCCGCCGGGGCTAGGAAAGACCACCATTGCTAGTGCTATAGCAACAGAGATGGGAGTAAATCTGTATACCATCAACGGAGCCGCCATCCGTAGTATTAAAAATATTCTACCGTATATTATGGGTATCGAACCAAGGTCAGTATTATTTATTGACGAAATTCATAGACTTCCAAAAATTGTAGAAGAATTTCTATATCCTGTGATGGAAGATTTTGTTCTGAATATCACAGTAAAGGATGATAACGACAAAGAAAAGCCAGAAACTATTGAACTTCCTATGTTCACAATAGTAGGAGCAACAACTAGTGGTGGTTCTCTAAGTCAACCATTTTATGATAGATTCCAAATTAAGGAGCATTTGTCATTCTATAGCGAGACTGAACTAGCTAAACTAGCAAGGTTAAACGCTGAAAAGCTCGGACTAATGATTAGTGATGATGACTTACTAGAAATCGCTAAAAGAAGTAAGGGAACACCAAGAATTTTGAACGGTAGACTACAATGGTATAAGAGTTGTATCTCTTATTATACAGATAGGATTCTTAGTGTTGACGACATTTTCGTTAATCAGGGGATTGATAAAGATGGTTTGGATGTGTATGATAAGATGTACTTGAAGGTTCTATCTAATAGCAAGGGATCTGCTTTGGGACTTAAAAGCATATCTTCTTTAACAGGTATTGCTATTGAGACTATTGAGAATAGTATTGAGCCTTATCTTGTTAGAAAAGGTTTTGTTGTAAGAACTCAAAAGGGAAGAGTAATAGGCACATATAAAAATGAATGAAATATCACTAACAATAAATACTCCAACAATAATTCTCTTCTCAATCACACTCCTAGTAATAGGGGTGTGTTTGTTTTTAATAGGCTATTTTCTTGGCAAGCAAAGTTCCTATGGTGTATCTAATACCGTTAGTTTAAATAAGCCTAGTAGTTTTTTTGACAACAATAAAGAAGAAACTAAAAAGAAGATAGTCATTGATGATGCAAAATTTGTAACAGAAATACGGACAGATAATCTAGAGAAAAAATATGAGAATCTAGGTGAGGTCAAAGAATCAACTGAGGATATAAGTAATTCTATAAGTAAGCTTAAAAATATGAAGAGGTGAATCATGAGTTGTGGTCTTGACGTTGGAACAAGTTATATCGTTTTGTCTAGAGATGCTGCTAAAGGTAGTGTTGTATATAAGGAATTTAGGGATGCCTTTTATATTATCAAGCCAACAACTCCAGTAGCCACAAAAATGATTGAAAAAGGATTAGCCGGAAAAGTTTTCATTAAAGACACCGATGGCGCATTTATTCTATTGGGGAAAGACGCTATAGAAAAAGCTATCGAAAGAAATGATACAGCAAAAAGACCCATGTACAAGGGGGTCGTTTCAGCTAAAGAAAAAGATGCCAAGCGTGTACTGGCTTTTATTTTAAAAGAGGTCGCAGGGCAAGCCGCAGAGCCTAATGAGAAGCTAGTATTCTGCGTTCCTGCACAACCAGTTGATCAAGAAGATGAGGATTTTGACGTTGGATATCATGAAGATGTAGTCAAGACTATTTTGGGTGAATGTGGATATGCTGCTAGGGCAATTAATGAAGCTGAAGCATTGTGCTATGCTGAACTAGAGGATACTGATTATACTGGTATTGCTGTAAGCTGTGGTGCTGGAATGACTAATGTTTGCGTTATGTTAAATGGTGAACCAACAGTGCTATTTAGCACAACAAAGAGCGGTGACTGGATTGATAGGATGAGTGCTGTAGCTACTGGAGAACCAGATAGTGTTGTGCAGGCAGAGAAGGAGAGCGGGGGCTTTACTATTGGTGAACCTAACGACAATCCAATACTGGGAGCTGTTTCAGCTTACTACGAAAGACTTATTGACTATACTACTAAACAATTAAGTGCTGCCCTAACAGATCATAAATCATTACCTAAGTTTAAAGACCCTCTAATTGTAGTTGTTGCGGGAGGGACTTCTCAGGCTAAGGGATATATAGAGCTATTTGCTAAAAAGCTTGAAGAAAATAATTTTCCACTAACAGTTAAGAGTGTTAAGCACGCCGCAGACCCACTACATGCGGTAGCTAAAGGATGTTTAATTGCAGCGAAGGTGTTGTAAGTGTTTAATTTTTTGAATAAACTAAGATATGCCACAAGATCATATAAGTGGTCAGAAGTAAGAAAACAACACTTAAAAGAAAATAGCTCTTGTATTGCTTGCGGTAGAGACAAAAAGCTGGAGGTTCATCATAAAACTCCTGTGCATATTAGTCCAGAGCTTGAATTGGATCCTTCAAATCTAGTTACTCTATGTGCTGATCCTTGCCATTTATTATTTGGTCATTTGATGAATTTTAAAAGCTATAATAATATGGTCATAGAAGATAGTGCGGTGTATTTAAATAAGGTTAAAAATAGACCTTAATATTTGTTTCTCATCTTTGCCCAAAGGAGTTATTAATGAAAATACTCACTTTAATCATGGGCATATTTCTATACTGTGCAATGTCTTTTGCTGGAACGATTGATCCAGAGACTCCTGATTCCAAATACTTAGATTATGGAGAAAAATTTAATCATGTGGTTAAGTTATGTTGTTTTGATGGTAAGGGAATATCTTGTGGATCAGCGGTTGTAATAGATCCTCATTGGATTATAACTGCTGCTCACGTTGTAGAAAATTGTCACAGTTGGACGGTTAATATAAAAGACAAGAAATATAAGATATCCAAAGTTTTTATAAATCCAAAATATGATACTAATGTTTTTGGAGAATCAGATATAGCAATAGGATATGCTCCAGATCCAATAGAACTAGGATTCTATCCTTCATTATATGAAAAACAAGATGAGGTTGGAAAAATTTGTTCAATGGCTGGATGGGGATTAACAGGTAATTTTAATACTGGAGTTAAAATATCTGATGGAAAAATAAGAGGAGGATCAAATTTTATAGACAGAACAGATAAAAAGGTTCTAATATGTTCTCCTTCTAGGAAGAATAAAAAAATTACAGAATTAGAATATTTAATATGTAGTGGAGATAGTGGTGGTGGATTATTTATAGATGGAAAATTAGCAGGAATAAATTCTTCAGTATTAGGGTATGATGGAAAACCAGACTCTACTTATGAAGATGAGAGTTGCCATACTAGAATTAGTTTATATATTGACTGGATTAATAATATTATGGGAGATAATAATGCTAAGAAAAAAGAAGAATGATTGTGGATTATTGCCATATGTAAGAGAAGATATTCATGGTCTTGGGCCAGATATTGCTCAATTTTCTGGATGGGAAATTAAAAAATTCAATATAGAGAAACAGTGGGATTTATCAAAAGGAGAAGGAGTAAAGGTCGCTGTAATAGATACTGGTTGTGATCTTAATCATCCAGATCTTAAAAATAATCTGTTGCAGGGCAAAAACTTTGTTGAACCAGGAAAAGATCCTCAAGATAGAAATGGTCATGGAACACATACGGCAGGAACTATAGCAGCAGAAGATAATCAGGTAGGGATGGTTGGAGTAGCACCAAAAGCAAAAATAATTCCTATTAAAGCTCTTAATGATGACGGTCAAGGTAGGTTAGAATTAATAGTTGAAGCAATCGTATGGGCAGCAGATAATGGTGCTGATTTTATCTCTATGAGTTTGGGTAGTCCACAAGCTTCGGGACCCCTTGAGAGAGCCATAGAATATGCATCAAATAAGGGATCTGTTATTTTCTGTGCGGCTGGAAATTCCGGAGAACAAGTCGATATAATGTATCCAGCTAAATATGATCATACTATAGCGATAGGGGCTATAGATAAGAATTTATGTCGTACTAATTTTACGTGTAGCGGGGAGACTCTGGACTTCCTAGCTCCAGGACACGAGATATTAAGTTGTGTACCAGATAATAAATATGCTATCATGAGCGGAACCAGTATGAGTACGCCATTTGCTGTTGGATGTGCGGCGCTTTTATTGAGTCATGCTAGACAGATAGAATATTCTGCAATAGGGATGATGCTAAAAAATTCAGATAATTATGTTAGTGTTTTTAAGAAAAAAGCAAAAAACCTATCTGATCCTAAGTATGCTGGAATTAAAAAGTATCAGGGGTACGGAATAATGTATCCTGTTCTTTAAGGCTTATTTATCCCATAGATGTATTCAATAGCTTCTCTATCATAAATTCCAGCACCTCTCAACTGTCTACGAGTATTCTTCTGCCATTCTTCAATATCTCTATAATAACCGTTTATTTGTCTATTCTCAAAATATGTTCTTGTTTTCTTTAATCTGTTATCATAATACATTGATTGAGCTGTTTGGTTATTTATATTGGCTTCAGATTGATTAACAAGGTATGAGCCCTGAGCAATAGTTGCTGCAGCACTGCCAAGCATCATATTTCCATTAGGAGTTCCGCCCCCGAAATTATTCATAAATCCACCACCAAAAGCCATGCCTAAACCAGACATATTGCCCATAGGTTGCTGGGATGGAAATTGAGCTTTGGCATCAGTACCATGAGAGAATAAAGTTACAAGCAACAGTAGTAATAGAATAAATCTAGATAGCACGACTTTCACCAATTTTTCTAAAACAAGCCCAAGCAACACTTAGCATGGGTTCGTTCATGTATGGAACCAAATCATTTGCCCGACAACTATCTATAATATCACAATCCTGTATCTCAAGCCAGTTCCAAATTTTATTCTTCATATGCTCATTGAAATACTCTGTGTTTGGCCCATAGTCGTGCGTCATGATTATATCGTTATTTTTTAAGTGTTGAGCCAGAACCTTAAACTCATCCTTTTTGCTGCCACCATCACATAAAACTAGGGTTAATCCATCTGACTTGATATAGCCTACAACTTCATCAGGAACAGCATCGTACCTATCTCCAAAAATATTTTCTATCCTTATATCAACACCGTCTTTTTTTAGATCTTCATACCAGCTATTATAATGAATATCATAAGATCTAATATTGCAATTTATGTTTAGAGTTTTACAGGTATAGTTAAGGAACCCCGTTAATCCTCCTAAAGCTGTGCCTATTTCTAATATTCTGGATGGTTTAGTTTCAGATAATAAGTTATGTATCACTTCGTATGTATTATGGTTCTGTTGGGCAGCAAATCCCATATACGATGATAAACTATCGTTATTGATTAAATCGCTTCGTTTTGTTATATTTTCTGGATTAAAAAGTGTCATATATATTTTTCTATAACTTTTAGTATGTTATATTTTTGAAAGTACTCATTTTTTATTTTTAGCAAATCAGGGAGCATGTCATTATAAAGAGTTTCTGCATTGTTTTCAATATGACGCAGAAGATTTTTAATTGAGTCGGTATCTCTGATATCTTCGATACTAAAGTATCCTCCAAAAGGCCAAATCTCTTTAATATTATTACAACCAAAATATATTGGAATGGTATTAGTTAAGATACAGTCATAAAATTTTTCACTAACATAGTTTTTTTCATTAGAGTTTTCCGCGCACAGTGAAAACCTATAATCAATTAATCCATCTTTTTTTAGAGATAATCCTAAATTATATCCATAGAAATCTATATAATTAAAATTATCAGAAACTAAAGAATTTAGTAAGTTGTATCTTTCAGCATAAATACATCCATATGGATAACTTCCCTCCTTACCTAAGGAAGATATAATAGATGATATATTTTTAGTTTTATTGAAGGATAAGCTCTTAAGATTTTCGTAAGTCCAAAAATCCCATCCTTCTCTATCCGGCCCCGTTCCTCCATAAAACATACAGGCTGGCATTTCTATCAGATTACCATTAGGTACGCTATAAGAAGTACTATTAAATCCAAAAACTGTTATATTTTCACTAAAAGATTTTTGATGAGAGCCTGACCAACTAGGTTCATGAAAAAACAAAAAAGCTCTAGAACCAGTTCTAGGAGGTTCAGTAACATAATTATTATATACTATAATATCATAGCTATTATCATAGACAAAATTAAGATTATTACTATCTATAGCAGATTGGTCTCTCAATCTTTTTGTAATATTCTCAGAGCTATCCCATCCTGCACATATTTTAATTTTCATATATTAACATCTATAAAAGATATCCTAGGATCATCATCGATATTTAAATTAACACACCAGCTTTCACAGTTTGGACCTATATTAGTTTTGGGCCAGTATATGCTGTCTGCATTACTCAAGAATGCTGCCCAGAAACTGAAAGTACCTTGACATCCAACCAGAGTTTTTTTTGTTGTTATTGTCTTGAATAATTCTAGTATACTAAGATCAAGTAATATTGGTTCAAATTTAGCTAGTTTTTTTAATAAAGACTGGTGTTTTTCTAAATGATCATAACTAACGTAAAGTTTATCAAAAGAAATATTCTCTAATAGCTCTATGTAATATGAGTCAGGTAATTTAAAAGTACCATCACAATTACTGTCTCTAAGAAGTATTATGCAATCATTTCGTATGTCTTTGGGTCTTGTAAGATTCTCATACAGTCTCTTGATTTGGTTTTTGAATGGTTTTATGTATTCGTATTTTAAAAAATAGCCATCTAATAACGTATTATGTCCTTCTATTTCTTTAATAATTCTATCTAATCCTCTATCATAAATACATCTGTCAGATACATAGTGCTCTGGTTGTTGAATACTAATACCAGAGGTACTATCGAATGGAAATTTTTCAACTATCCCACATCTTTGTATATACGAGTTGTCTGGAACATTTAAAGCATAACCATAGATATCAGCAAGAGACTTAGCAAAAGAGTATGTAAATAGCTTATTTCCAAAATTCCTTCCTGTAGAAGCAAATTCATGAGTAATTGTAATCATATTAATTTATACCTTCTATTTTTAGATTATTGCTAAAATCAATAATAGCGGTACCAGAACCATGACCCCATTTTGTCACATTGTATTTTGTTCTTTTAACATTTGCGTACCATTTTCTCATACCTTCAAACCATTCAATATCATCTGCAATTAAAATTCCGTCCCAGTTAATACTATCTAATATTTCAATAATTTTTTTTTCTTGGACACCATCATGTGGATCTAAATCCATAAAAATGAGCTTAGATTTTTTTAAAATAGATAGTTCTTCATGAAATATATTCATTTGTTTAAATTCTAAATTTGGAACTAAATGCTCAAACAAAGTCATTTCAATAGGTTTGGGTGCAATATCATAAGTAATTATTTTATTTTCACCATTCTTAGCAAGAACAAATGCACTAAGACCATCCCTAGTCCCTAAGTCCAAAATTAATTGATTTTTAAATTGACTAGAAATATAAGATAAAAGTTTATAATGTTCTCCTTTTTCATTTCCAGTATTTAAGTCACTAGAGATATTTATTTGATGATCTCTAAATTTTTCAGGAAAATATTGTTGGATATATGATAGATCTATATCCTTGATATTATTTAAGTCTAGTTTCATTTTTTGTTTCCATTAAAGTTTAGTCCAAGAATCTGACTCCATTCCCAATGTGTTATTTCTACCACATCAGTAATTCCTGCTTTTTGAGCGGCTATTCCTATTTCAAAACCATCTCCCCAACTACCACCACCGCCGTTTGTAGACTGTAAATAAGAGTTAAGACCAGACCATTCTTTGTAAAAAGATTGAATTTTTACTGGATCATTTCTGAGTACTAAAAAGTGTTCGCTAGGCAATTTTGAAGAATATATTTGGTCATCTTTCGCGTATGTTTCTCTGATTTTATAAGCCGTTATTTTATGATTAAAAAGAGACGATCCTGTATTATTTAGATATCCTACTTCATCTCTTAGTACGCAATTTGTTCTTGTTGCACCCATCTCGTGGTCTGTGATTGTTTTACGAATAAGATCTTCAGAGGCTTCTGTCCATTGTTCTAATTTAATATCGCAGTCTAGGTAAACTATCGCATCGTATGTTTCTGGGATATCTTGAAAAGCAAAATGCTTTAGATTATAGTTAAATTCTCCACCATTCTGATCTCCGTACCTTAAAATACTATTAGTTTGCGAAATATTATCTCTAACAATAACCCTATTATGATTATTAAAAATATTTAGTAGATCTACAGAGTTTGTGCTAAGGAGAATATCTGACTTGGTTTTTTCTAAAATTTCGCTGACCAATGCTCTGGATGCTTCAAGATACATTTTTTGATTAGCATCAACACACAATAGAGTAAAAATAATTTTCATGTTAAAAAAACTTTCTGAAATTTATCCATAATAATTTCTGGGCTGAATTGTAGATAAGGAGTGAAATAATCATCAAATTTTTTATAAACCTGAAGATTATTTAATATGTCCAATATCTCCTCATAATTACTGTAATATATACCCCGATCACCAAGGACTTCTATATGATTTGCTTCGGTGGATAAACTATATGTTATAATTGGTTTGTTTTCTAGGGCAAATTCACCACAAGCCAAGCCAAACGTCTCTCCACCAGATCTAGAATGAAGCATAGCATCACAAGCATTTATAAAGGAGGACTTTTCTTGTAAATCCCACGTTCCAGGTAAATGAATTATATTGTCATTTGGTTCAGAAAATGGGTTGATGTTCATGAATAAGAAAGTGATGTCTTTTCTTTGAATCACGATATCTTTAATTGCCTGATGTACAAAGCCTATGTTGAATTCTGTAGACCCACCATAACACCCAAAAACAATTTGATTGTCAGGTATCCCTAGTTTTTCTCGTAAGTTGCTTGCGGGTTTTGGTAATTTTTCAACTATGTGTGGAACTGAATATTTTTCAGGATCGTATCCTTGATATCTAGCCAACCAGTCTGATACATAAGCATACTTATCGCCATGAGGATTATTAACACAAAATACAGCATGAACTAGCGTGGGAACATTTTTCAATATTGGTCCATCAGAAGGGTTTCCTGCTCTAATACTATAGAAGTAGTCCACCTTATTTTCTGTCATAAAATTTTCAAAATCATTATGACCCCACCATCCACAATAGGTTGGAAATCTATTCTCGAATTTTTTCTGAGCCTTATTCAAACTATCATCGGGCTTGGCCATAATTATACTTTTGCCACCCAGTATTTTTTCGTTATAGTCTGCATAGTTGTAAACAGCAACACTAGTACCTCTATAGGTTAGGTTATTATCATAAAAAGCTATAGTTTTTCCAGATATCATATTATTGTTCCTGAATTTTTAAGAAGATTATATGTTAAAATTATTCTATTGTCTATAGATAGGTAATTTTCGTAATAAGATCTAGCGTTAGAAGCTATAAATCTTAAAAAATCTATATCATTAAGCACTTCGATAAATCTATTCTCCAACATTTCGGCATGATGCTTTAAGCCAATCCTATCACACATAATACCGTTGTGTGTTGGTAGGTCGTTTGGAAGAGGAATGGAAATGTAGTGGACATTAGGGATAAGAGGTACTGCTAACTCTGTTTGAAATTCAAATCTTAAAAATGGAACCCCTACTGCCATACATTCAATGTCTCTATAACAAAGCTCTCCTCGTCCAGCTACAGATAGGGCAACCTTATGCTGTATAAGCTCTTTGAAATATTCTTGTTGATTGTTCGTGGTCTCTGGTCCAGTTAAGATATTTTTATCTATAAACTTTAAAATAGACCTATCTTCAAGAGACGTTCCTCTAAAAAAAAGTTTGTTAATATGATTATCTATGCATATTCTTTGGCTATAATAAGTCTCTAAATCTTCTGTTGATGACGGAAAATAGATCCATGGACTATATTTACATGATTGTTCATAAACATGAGAATTTATTTTTGATCGAATAAATTGAGATATTAATACTATTTTTAAATTACTATTATCTTTTTCATCTAAAGTAGCATGAGATAGATCATCAGAAGCAGATAATATAGCAAAATTATTAGTATCTAAATTTTCTATTATATATTCACATTCCATTACCAATAGTTCTTTATCTGATGACTTTAATCTTATAGGATATCTCTCAATATGAGCTTTATCAAAAAACCTATTTTCTTCGATAGTGTGATTTTTTTTTAAGTATTCTGTAAATTGATCCCAAAACAAATTATAGTTTCTATAATACCTAGTAGAATTATTGCATGGGTTATGTATTTTAAGATTCATAACTAGAGATTACCAGTGATTGGATCTGACCACCCCTTACTTTCGCTATGAGGCCAGACTATCCAACTGGATGGCTTGACTTGGGTTTGAAATTCTCTCCAAACTTTACAATAACCATCCGGATCATTTTTCATGCTTAATATTTCATTCTTATCGGCATCTTTTCTATATATGTCATTTCCTTCTTTATCTTTAAAAGCGACCGCCCAAAAATCATAATCATTTTCTGGAACCTGAGCATATCCTACGTCTATGCAATGTTTAAAGATACTCATTAATCTACTATCAAATTCCTCGTCAGATAAATTGCTTGTTTCTGGATCTGGTGGAGCATAGTGGTCTTGAACTCTTTTTTGTATAGCTCTTTTAGAAAAAGAAAGACCGGAATATTTTTCATAATCTCTTAACGATCTTTTATCTCCAAAACCGTATATACCAAAATCGATATCTCTTTTTTCCCCATCCATTTCAAATAGTTTTCTATTTCTTAAATGGCAGTGACTGTTTCTTTGACCCCATGCTGGATCATCGTCCCATTGTTTGGTTCTGCCTTTTCTAGTATATTCGTGCCAACAAACAACTTTATGGGGATGGAAAAGATCATAACCATGAGTATAAGCCCTAACTGCTATACTAATTTCTTCTCCATGGAAATAATATTCTGGGTCATGAGGAACTTCTGTGCAAAATGAGCCTACGGAAAATGCAAAATGAGCACTGTAAAATCTGGCTGGCAAAGGCTTTGTCTTATCGTCCCATGTATCAAATGATGCAGGGAGGAAGAATACTGCTCCTTCTGGGATAAATCTATCAAAATTCATTTTCCATGGTTCTTGTATTCTAGCGGCTGGATCATTATCGGGATCAAAACTGGGAATATATGAAGTTATTAGTGGTTTTTTGTAACCATCTTTTTGTAAATCAACTAACATATCTATTAAAGTTTTATCCCAATCTTGTTCAAATCTATGATGGCTATCTAGTTGTAGCGTATATTTTTCTCCATCATATAATTTTTGCACAGCATTTCTTGCCCAACACACCCCTTTAGATTCTTTATATGGAACATCTAGTATTCTGAATCTAGAATCATTCTTGTATTTATCAACATCTGGCCAAATATCCTTATCGTTATGCTGCCAACATATACCTATTCTTAGGTTGTCAGGGAATTTTGCTTTAGCGATCATATCTTCAATAGTCAGCAATAGTTGGGGGTCCCTATATGATGCTATTTGAATGAATATTGTATTCTCAGTTTTCTTTTCTTTCGCTCGCTTCATAGAAATGTACCCTGTTGTGAAAAATAGGACTTGCTAATAATAGTGCTGATTTTATCTTATCTTGTTTAGTCAAAGTATAAATATGGCTCATCCAAGTCTGTTCGTATGGATAAGACCAAGTTGTATCAAGGAACATCGACTGATTGCCTCGTTGACCTATAATATGAGGCCAGTTACAGTAGTAAATTTCTCCTTCAACATACGGAGTTCCATTTAAACTTTTAATATTTGTAAATTTAGTTAGAGGTTTTTTATTTAAATGACCAAAGTATTCAATTTTTTTATCTTGTGGAACATTATGCCAACTCCATTGTTCCCCGTTATGTCCATAGAATTCGCTAAAGCTAAATTTTAAAAAGTCATAGTCTTCTAAATCCATAATCCTAACTACAGTATCAAATAAATTATTGACTTTTCTCTTAAAACCAAAAGAACAATAAGACTCAGATAAATCTATCAACATATCATCTTCAAAAAACATCATATATTTAGATTTAGACTCTGCAAAATGTTCAGCAGCAAATTGTCTTGCTCTACAAACACCTAGATTTCCTTTTCTAACCTCTTCAAAAGAATATTTCTTAGAAATTTCATCGTATTTTTCAAATAATGATTCTTTAGTTGAGTTATTAATTAAGATTTTTCTGGTTTTAGAAAGAAAGTTATTATCATATTTCTCAAAAGAATCTAATACCATCTCTAGCTGCTCTGGAGAATTAAACGCATTTATGTACAATAAAATATCATTATTATTATGTAATTTGGTTTTAGCTATAGACTGTTTTTTTGTAGTATTATTTTTTACATTTTCAAAAAATGTTACTAATAGACCATCGTCATTTATATATTCATACTCATATGTCTCTGGTTGAAGATATGTCATTAAAGTAAAAATACTTTCTTCTGTACCCATGTATCCTTCGTTTAATGAGTCTCTCAATAGTGAATAATAAAATTCATTAGCTGGAGATATACAGTCAACATGACCGCCAAAAAAGCCTCCACGAGCTACTCTATTCACAGTTTCAGACTTAGCAAATTTTTTCATTCCATTAATATCAAATCCATGAATTTCTGTTTTTGTTTCATAGGGAAAACAAACGAATAGAAACTTTTTAGCTATATCTTCTATTTTCTCTAGCACATTGTCATGGCTAAAGTATCCTGGGTGAACAGTATTTGTTATTCCTCCATCTATCCAAAAATAATGACTACTATTAAATGGATTGAATATCTTAGCATTATGCAATAAGAACATCTTGCTCATTACCATAGGATTGTACCACTCTAATGAGCCTTGAGTGCTATCCTTTAACCATCCGACCTGATTTTGCCATTCAGGATTTAGTCTTATTTGTTGAACTTTATCAAAGAACGGGAAAAAACCTCCACCAAATTGTTCTTTCGTGTGATGATAAACTCTGGTATTATGCTTCTCTCTTATTGACCATACCAAGTCTTCATGCTTTGTATCTATAAAAATTGCTAAATTATGATCTTTAAGATCTGATAATAGTTTGGTAAAATTTGAAATATAGTGATCAAAACCTCTGCTCCAACCCTCAGATGCAGAGTCTCTACCAAGATCCCATATGCCAGTGACTAGTGTAGAATTCATAAGAAAGAGTTGGTTAAGTATGTACTAAGTTATAATCACCGGACCTGCATAATATTAGAGAGTTTTTGATTGCAGTCAAGACAAGATTTTTTTAGAAATAGCTCGCTGTCATCTTGACAAGTTCCGTATTTTTGATATAAGTTATGAGTGGGTTGAAAGCAACAACAAATGATCAGGAGTTCTTAGATCGGCCATGGCTATAGATAGAAATAAAGATGATTTCGGAGATAGAAAGGATTTTAGAAGAAAACATCTTAAGAATAAATTTCTTGATAAAAGAGAAAAGATTGAAGAGAACTACAATTCTCCCAAAATCAAGAAAGAAAATAAAAAAAGGATTGATCAAATGAGAGAAGAAGAACTCTGGGAGGACTGGGAAAATAATGGCTGATAAATTTATTGAAGAACTTAATTATGGCGATGCTTTTACCTATAATAATCTATGTTATGTTTTGACTACTGACTATAAAAAGAATAACGATAGACTTTGTTTGTCTTTGATTGATGGCGGTTTAAGGTGGTTTAAACCGAATGAAATAGTAGAAGGTGCAAATTTATACACTATGGATAGAGATAATAATATTATCGCAATCAAAGAAAGCAAAAAAGAAAATGTGGCTAATCAAACTCAAAACATTCCTTAAGTCTCTTATATTTCACATTTACGCTGGTTCTCCAAAAACCACAAAAGATGAAATTCTAAGTAGGCTATCTTTTTGCACATCTTGCGAACACTTTAAGATAATAAAGCAAGAATGTGGCATCTGTGGGTGTTCTATAAGCGATAAAAGTATTTTCTTAAATAAGTTAGCATGGGCTGATCAAGAATGTCCTGTAGGAAAATGGGGAAAAATCATAAGAACGAAGGAGAAACAATGACAACAAAAACTCATCATCCCAAATATATTCTAACAAATGATGATCTATTCGAATCTGTGCAAAAGAGAATATCTGCCGCACATATCGGCTCAACAATATTTATTCCTCATGTTTGTAATAATATAGATCTATTCGGCGGCGGCTTCGCTGCACAAGTAGCATCGAGATTTCCAGAAGTAAAAGCTAATTATCATATTCTTGGTAAAAGCTTCCTAAGAACAAACTTTGGGTATTCTCAAATAGTTAAGGTTAGAGAAGATAAAAAATATAAGCATGGACTATATTTTGTAAATATGATTGCTCAGAATGGAATAAAGGGCCCTAATAATCCTAGGCCAATAAATTATGCTGCTCTGGTTAAAAGCATGATACAAGTATCCCAATATATAATTGGTAATACTGGATTTTCAAATAAAACAGAAAACATTGAAATCCATGCACCTAAATTTGGTAGTGGTTTAGCTGGCGGAGACTGGAATTTTATCAGCGATTTAATTGACGATATATGGGGCAAGTACACAGTATTTGTTTACAACTACAAGAAATAATCAACAATGAATACAGTTATCTTTACTAGCTATTTTTCTCTTAAAAAACATCCGAATGATCCAAACGATAATGCAGTTATAGGGAGGGACTCTGATGGTAGAGTTATTCAAAATAACTTTCAGTATATATCACAATGGTATAATTCTGTTGTGAATGCCGGGGTGTTTGGCAGAATTTTTTATGATAATTTAGAAGATGATTTTATCAAAAAATACACAACAGAAAAAATACAATTTGTAAGAGTAAATATATCACAGTATTCCAATAATGATTGGAGATTTTTTTGTTATAGAAATTATCTAGAAAATAACTATTTTGATAGTGTCTTTTTAACAGATGGTTCTGATGTTAAGGTTGTTAAAAATCCATCAACAATATTATCAAAATATTCAGATACTGAACTATTTGTCTGCAAAGACAGTGTAATGTTAAATAAATTTCCCTATCTTCAGGTACACGAACAAGCAGGATGGGATAACTTAAATTGGTTTGTAGAAAATCAAAATCATCTTGCTTTAATAAATATGGGTGTTATTGGAGGATCCTACAACAATATAAAAATATTTCTAAACGCTTTTTGTACCACAAGAATAAGACTAGGAGCTCCAGACTTTAATTCTGATATGTGGGTTGGTCAATACGTATTTAGACATATGCTGTCAGACAAAAAGACTATGATAGGAGAGCCATTTACTAGTAATTTTAAATCATATGAGGATGACCGTACAGATGTCTACTTTATTCACAAATAATTCTATTATAGATTATTGCATAGATGAAGAGTTTAAAAATAACAGCATAAAGTATTTTAGACACTTAGGACAAAAAACACACCTACATGACATAGAAGCTCTTATCGAAATAGACAAGGATAATTTATATGTTGTGAAGCATACAGTTCCAGAAAAAGATGAATGGAGATTTAATAGCGTTTTAAACTTAATCGTATCAACTATCAAAAAGTTCTCTTTACAGCTTAATTGTAGGTTCGTATTAAATCTAAACGATGGTTGTCCTATAGAAGAAAGATTTACAAGAATATCTACGTTTGGTAGACATACAGACAGCAATCATATCAGTATAACAGACCCTGCATCCTGGGCTTTAGTATCTTCTAACAAGACCGAAAATCTTATTAAAGATGATATAGATTTTCTTCTCAAGGAAGACAAGATAATTTTCAGAGGTTCTGATACAGGAAAGCTTAGGAATGATTTTCTTAATCAGAGGATATCCTTCTCTAATTTCCATAAAAAATCATCAACAGTAGATAGTAAAATTACTTTCTTTGCAGGACATAATGCTGATCTTCTTAAAGAATGCGGTATTGATATGAAAGAGATATCCTCTGACGGAATGTCTACATCAGAACAACTCAAATACAAGTATCTTCTTTACATGCATGGTAACTCTGTTTCTCCAGAAAGATTGTTGTGGATACTGGCTTCAAATTCGTTACTATTGGAAGTTAGCCCAAGAAAAGAAGAAGACGATGTTGTATGGTTTTACCAATTTTTAGTAGAAAATGATTTTATACCCAGATTATCTGAAAACAATTTTTTAGAAGACTTTGAAAGATTAAAACAAGAAGATATTTTAAGCATTAATGAACGACAAAAGCATATTGCTAAAATTTTACTAGATCCTAATCTACACATAGAATATACAAAAAACTTATTACTTAAATATCAAGAAATATACTCATCATGAAAATATGTTTTATAGGCCCAGGAGAAATTAGTATACCCCCAAAAGGATGGGGCGCTGTAGAGACAGTTATTTGGAATCAATATAGTGAATTACTAAAGCTTGGTTATGATGTTCATATTATTAATGAATCAACAATAGAAAAAACTTATGATTCTATAAAGAGACTAAATCCAGATATCGTTCACTTGCATTATGGAAGTTATTTTGAATTAATGCCGCACCTATCTTGTAGGAAGATAGTCACTAATCATGATGGAAGCTTCCTTTTTTCTAAAAAATTTCACGAGCAAATCTTAAGATTATTCCTATATGATTGTGAATTTTTTATGTTAACTTCTTGGGAGTACAACTTCCTATATAACATAGGTATCGCTCCTAGTAAAATGCATATTTTACCCAATGGGGTTGAGATAGAAAAAATAAACTTTAAGATATTTCCTAAATTCATAGATAAGAGTATATGCCTAGGTAAAATAGATCACAGAAAAAATCAACACTTCTTACAAAATCTCAATTTGAATATTGATTTCATTGGTCAAAATACCATTCCAGAATTTCAACCTCTAAATCCCAATTACCTCGGACCTTGGGATAGAGAAAAAGTATGCGAAAATCTAACCGATTATAATAATCTTATTCTTCTCTCACAGTCAGAACTACATCCTTTAGTGTGTTTGGAGGCTTTATCTGCTGGACTCGGACTTGTAATATCCGAAGCTGCCAGTCAAAATCTTGATACCTCTTTAGATTTTATTACTGTAGTAAATCAAGAAGATATTCAAAATATTGATATAGTTTCTGAAAGCATAATTAATAATAGAAAAATTTGTAAAAATCTTGATAGAGACATAATTAGAAGATATGCTGAACAATTCAGTTGGTCCAATATTATTAAAAAATACATTCAATTACTATGAACATTCAAGCTATACTCTTTATGTCTAATGATTTTTCTAGAGCTAAATTTACACTAGAAAACTTCAATAAACACAATCCAATAATTCCGATTCGTATTATTAATTCTGGAGGAGAAGATCCAGAACCATATCTAAGACATATACCTAATACAGAAATCGTTAATGCTCCAAACTTATGGCATAAAAAAACAAGCTGTGGAAAAGGTTCGTTTGGTCCAGGATTTATAAAGTACTTTTTTGAATATGGCTATAATTCAGACTTCTCGCACACTCTGCTTCTTGAAACTGACGTATTAACGAATAGACAAATAACTAAAGAACCAAAATACGATATATCAGGTCCAACCAATCCTTGTGGAGAAAATGAACATATATTATATGATTATCTTCAGATAAAAGGCAGTCGTTTACATACTGGGTGTGGAGCAACCATTTTTAAATATAAGTATTTTGATGTTATAGGTAATAATAAAGAGTATTACGATCTATACCAAGAACTATTTGACAAATTCTCTGCTAATTACTTTATGGATTTAATTTTAACTTTAGTTGGAAGAAAAGCGGGATTAACTGTTGGTCATTGGGAAGAAGTATCAAATATACCAATTCATTTTATAGGAAATAAACTACATATAGCAGATCAAACCCAGACACTTATACATAATTTTAAGGTATCATGAAAAATAATTCTTTTGTATTCTTTTTGACCCATAATTGTGAACCTATTTTTTGCAAGACTCTTAATAGTTTTTTTATTGACGACCACAGGAAAGATACAACAGCTGTACTATTTGATGTAAATTCTGATAAAGATTTAGATATTCTCAATTCTATACAAAATGTTGTCATATATAAAGCTAAAAACATCATATCTTCTATTAATACGTATGATTGCCTTGGAGGAGCACATAATTTTGTATTAGAATACCTCCACTTCAATCCTGAAGAATTGCATAAGTATGATTATTTTTGGATAATTGAAAACGATGTATATTTTCATGGTAATTTAATTGATTTTTTAAAAGATTATGATAGTAATCATTTCTGTGATTTATTAGTTCCAGAATTTGGATTAAGATCAAAAACTTCTTGGGTTTGGCCAAAAACTGTACAAGGAATTCCCGTTGATGAAGAAATAGGTGTTTCTGCACCGATCATGAGAATATCTAGTAGACTTGCACATTCGCTAGTATCAGGTATTATAAATAAAAAAATCTGTGGTTTTTTTGAATCTCTTCTACCAAATCTTTGCATATACAACGATTATAGTATTAGAACATTTAAACCGGAAGACCTTGGTGTTTTTAATACTTTTAAGACAAAAACTATATCTCTAATAGAACAAGACATATTAAATAATAGCAATTTTTATATAGAGAATAAACTTTATCACCCAATTAAACTTTAATGATAGATAATCATACAATAATTTGTGCAACATTTGCAGGCAGAAAAAACAGAATGTCTTTGCAGGCAAAATATATGAATACTTTGCTAGAACAAAATTTAGTAGATGAGTGGCACATATGGGATTTTGCAAGAACCTCCCATGATAAAAAATATATCTATAGCTTAGAGAATCATCCAAAAATTCAAGTACTAAATAAATCTACCCATATTTTTACTCTAAATGAAGATTATGAAAAATTTTATTCGTTTTATAGAGACAATTATTCTTCAACTTCAAATACAGTTTTAATAAAACAAGATGACGATATTGTATACATGGATTTAAAAGAATTTGAAAATTTTGTACTATTTCGTATAAATAATAAAGAACTATTTCTAGTATCTGCTAATATAATAAATAATGGAGTTTGTGCTGGAATTCAACAAAAGGTAATACCCCTACCTTATGCTCTAAATCCACCAACAGGATTTAAGTATGAATTTCTAAAAGGCGAATTATGGGAAAATGCATCCCTAGCACATAATTTACACTATTTTTTCCTAAATAATTTAGATCTTTTTAAGATAGACGATGTGTATTTGCAAGACAAAGGAGAAAGATTAAGCATAAATTACTTCGCCATCCTGGCACAAGACTTTAATAATATTTTTGACTGCGCCAAAGATGATGAACACTGCCTCACTGTAGAAAAAACATTAAGCCTCAATAGGCAAAATGCAATATTTTTACCTTTTGTAGTATCCCATCTATCTTTCTATCAACAAGAAAAAGTAGCTATTGAACAAAATGTAAATTTCAATAAAATCTATGAAGATTATGAAAGGCTATATGGTATGCTATATAGTGAGTCTAAAATTTAAAATATGAAAAAAGCAAAAATTATAGGTTGTGGACTTAGCGGAGTTGTATCAGCTATTATCCTTAAAGATCGTGGCTATGATGTAGAGATTTTTGATACGAGAAATCATATAGCAGGAAATTGCTATGATCATAAAAAAGAAGGTGTGACGGTACATAAGTACGGAGCTCATATATTCCATACTAATGATGATGGTGTATGGAATTTTTTAAATAGATACGCTTCATTTAATTCCTATCAACATAAAGTTAGAGCTAATACGGAATGTGGACTGATCTCTATCCCATATAATTTATTTACACAAGATCAAATAGGAAAAGACTTATCTCCAGAAGAAATACAAAAATTAATTTTTACAGATTATTCGGAAAGACATTGGGGAATACCTTGGAATGATTTGCCTAAGTCAATATCTGGAAGATTACCAAACAAAAGAGATAGCTATGATGATAGATATTTTACAGATAAATATCAAGGAATACCCTCGTTTGGCTATACTTCTATGTTTTTAAATATGCTAGATGGAATTAAAGTAGAATTAAATACATCTAAAGACCTTTACAAAAAAATAATATCAGAAAATAATTACGACTTAATGATCTATACGGGTAAGCCTGATGACTATTTTGATTATTGTTACGGGAAATTAGAATATAGATCTCTAAGGTTTGAGCATACTGTTGCTCCTAAGAGTAATTTATTTTCTTGGGATTCTGGTTCTGTTATTAATGAATGTAATAAACTGCCTTATAATAGAACTGTTGATAATTCTATTTTTTTAAACGAGAGTGTTGAAAATACAACTTTCACCAGAGACTATCCAGAAGATCATAATGAAACTAATGATCCAATATACCCTAAAAATTTTGGAAACAACATAGATATATACAATAAGTACAATAAGCTAATACAACAACAAAATAAAACTTTATTTATTGGTAGATTAGCTACTTATAAATATTTAGATATGTGGATGGCAATAAAACAAGTATTTAATAAACTAAACTACTAACACTAAAATATCAAACATAAAAGGAATAAACAATGAATTTGGGTCTTATATTTCAACAATTCATAGATTCGTTTAGAGCTAAAAACAAGGAGTCTTTTTATCCTATTATTGAACCTAAAGAAATAGAGATTTCAAGTATTGATCCTGTAGCTGTGGTATCTCCACAATTACTAGATGATAGCAAAGAAGATATATCAAACAATATTAGTAATATAATAGAAACTCCTATGAAGAAAAAAATTAACCTAATTTTACGAGGTCATGTTAGAAATTCTTTTGACGATAAAAAACTATACTACCTAGTTAAAAAAATGACAGAAGAATTTGATACAGCTATATACATACATACTTGGAATATACTACAGAGTGGTTTAAGCTGGAGACATATTAACCATATTAACACAGAAGTAAACGAAGAATTTCTTAAAAATTATTTCGATGATTTATGGTATAATGTAAGATATTGCATGATCGAAGATGATCAAAAAATAGAACTATACGGAAATACTGAAGGTCTTGTTTGTCGTTCATCAATGCCAATATTAGCATTTAAACGTATGACTTATGGACAATATAGAATATCTCAATATTTATTTGAAAATGCTCCTGGTGACGAGACTGTTATACAAACTAGATTTGATGTTATGTCTAATTCTTTTAGTACTAACCCCAAAACTATCATGAACCTGCTACATAATCCACCTCAAACAACAGATAGAATTAAATTCATCAGAAATGAGCCCTTCTTTGGCATAGATAATACATATACTTCATCTGTAAGTGATCTATACAGTTTTCTCAAATTTTTCTACTATAATCTAGACGAAATTTTTAAAAAACATGATACGAAACATCAAGAATACTTATCATTTTTTGAACGAAACAATTTTTAATAGACTGACAGTATAAAAAAAGACATAACCAAGCATTTGCCAATATGTGGTCATGGTGCTATAATACCAAGTAGGTGGCTTTTGATATTTTTGAACGAGTCCATACAAAGGGTTGAAAATTTTTATGAATGAGTCTATTTACATTATCTTCATGTTGTCTTTAGTTTTTGGTGCTATACATGGACTTTGTGGGGGTAATCCTAATATACAGTCTTCTAAGAATCTCTTTTCTTTTATCTTTGGGGAATAAATGAACAGGCTTAAAAATCAGAGAGTATATCTTGCAGGTGCTATGGATAGAGTTCCAGATAGAGGAACTACATGGAGAGATAATATAACTCCGTTCTTAGAAGAAATGGGATCTATTGTTTTTAATCCAATATCTAAACCATCTTCAACCGGATTAGAAGATAAAGATGCTCATGCTATCAAACGAAAATTAAGACAAAAAGAAAACTATGATGAGCTATCTGAAATGATGAAAGTAATTCGTAGAGTAGATTTGAGATTAGTAGACATTAGTGATTTTTTAATTGTTAATCTAGATCTAGATATTCATCCATGTGGAACTTATGAAGAAATTTTCTGGGCTAATCGTCAAAAAAAGCCTATAATAGTTCATATGGAACAAGGAAAAATCAACGCCCCAGACTGGCTATTTGGTACAATACCACACCAAACAATTTTTTCGTCTTGGGACGATATCAAAGAATACTTATCTCATATTAATCTTTCAGAAAATATAGATACGTATAAAAGATGGTATTTTTTTTCAGTGTGAGGTAATTATGACTAATATAGCTAAATTTATTGATTTTATGTCGTCTATAGATACATTATATCTAACAGATAACACTATCCTACAAGCTTGTTTACTTAAGGCTGGACTTAACGACGAACATCTTGAGGAACAGCCAATAGAGCTGAGTCAGTATTTTGGAACGGGATATGGTCTAAGAATTTGGCAGTATCCAAATCAATTCGTACCCTATTTACTACTACTAAATAATTACAAAGATAAAATTAATTCATATCTAGAAATAGGATCTCGTTATGGCGGAACATTTATTTTTACTAACGAATACTTAAAAGCCATTAAAAATGAACCCATTAAAAGCACAGCCTGCGATATAATTCCTATACCAACAAATATATCTCAATACAATGAATTAAATATCAACTCTTCTTATTTAGAGATTAGCTCACAATCTGATGAATTCAAAAACTTCATTAGTAATAAGCATTTTTCATTAATATTAATAGATGGCGATCATTTATATGATGGTGTTAAAAAAGACTCGGAAGCATGTATTGATAGTGGAGACATAATAGTGTTTCATGATATAGTAAGTTCTGTTTGTCCCGGAACTACATCATATTGGGAAGAATTTAAGAGTTCATATAGAGATAGGTTTAATTTTTATGAATTTGTTGATCAATATCCTAGTGTTGGTTCTCAATATTTAGGAATAGGTTGTGCAGTTAAAAAAGAGTTTGATCAAATACAATAAAAGACTCATGCCAAAATACTATGTTAAGTCTGGTCAAATCAAATTTATTATAGATTCGCAAGACCATATAACTGCCATATTAGCAGCACTAAAGCACTATAAGGGTAGAGGAATAATGACAGGACTTAAGATTTGTATTTCTGAAAATGGTTTTGATGATTTTCATCAATGGACATGCTATGATACGGACGAATATATAAGGAAAGTATAATGCAAAAAATTATCAATGAGATTAAATTAGATTTCGATGATGTGCTTATAAGACCTAAAAGATCTACGCTATCTAGTAGGTCTGAGGTTTGTTTGGTCAGGGACTTTCATTTTAAACATTCTCTAAGGAAGTTCTCTGCTATTCCTGTTATAGTAGCAAACATGGATACTACTGGAACTTTTAGTATGGCAAATGTAGTCTGTGAAAATCAAGCTATGGTAGCTTTACATAAGCATTATAAGCCAGATCAACTAATAGAATATTATTGTAGTAGCACTAACGACCACAAAGAATTAACGTTCTATTCAACAGGAACTTCGTCTTCAGATATTGAAAAACTTACGTATGTTTTCAACGCTATAAAAAATAGAGGATCCTCATTACCAAATATCTGTGTTGATGTTGCTAATGGATATAGTGAAAAATTTGTAAAAACAGTAGCACACATTCGTAAACTATATGAAGAAATTGTTATTATGGCAGGAAATGTTGTTACTCCAGAAATGGTAGAAGAACTCATCTTGCATGGTAGGGTTGATATTGTAAAGGTTGGTATAGGTCCGGGGTCTGTTTGTACTACGAGATTAAAAACTGGCGTAGGATACGCACAAGTATCAGCTTGCTTGGAGTGTTCTGACGCTGCTCATGGTCTTGGAGGACATATTTGTGGTGATGGTGGATGTAAGCATGTTGGAGATATATGTAAAGTATTTGGTAGTAATGCTGATTTCGTTATGTGCGGAAACTTCTTTGCTGGATGCGAAGAATGTGAAGGAGAATGGGAATATGAGTATAAGGCTGGAGTGGGTGTAGGTTCAGCAGAACCATTTTGGCAATCTTTTTATCCGGGATATGAAACAGAAAAAAGAAAAACTAAACTTAAGTTTTATGGAATGAGCAGTAAAGAAGCTATGGAGAAACATAGCAACGGAGTTGCAAACTATAGAACAAGTGAGGGTAGATGCGTTACTGTTACATACAAAGGACCAGTGCAAGATGTTCTATTAGATATTTTTGGAGGATTAAGAAGCGCCTGTACTTATATTGGAGCGTCAAGAATGAAGGACTTTGGTAAAAAGACCACATTCATAATGGTCAACAATACTCATACAAAAACATATGACAAATGAACTTAAATTTTTCTTCACCTATAAATCATACTGGATATGGTATATCCTCTTTCTCTATTCTAAAAGAATTAGCTAAAAAGTATAATATAGCATATTTCCCTAAAGGAAATCCATCTGTTGATACCCAGGAAGAATATGATCTTGTAAATCTACTGCTGTCAAGGCAAAATGATTTTGATATAGACGCACCATTTGTAAAAATTTGGCATCAGTTTGATTTAGCAGATAGGGTGGGTCGTGGAAAATATTATGCTTATCCATTTTTTGAGTTAGATACATTTAATTCTAGAGAAAAAAAACATTTATCAGTACCAGATGAAATTTTTGTATCTAGTAAGTGGGCTAAGAATGTCATTATCAATAATGGAATTAATAGTCCAGTATCGGTGGTTCCCCTTGGCGTTAATAGAGATGTTTTTCATGAGAATATTCCAAGTCTTAGAAATGATGGTAAGTATGTGTTTTTGACTATTGGAAAATGGGAAGTAAGGAAAAGTCACGATATTCTTCCAGAACTATTTAAAAAAGCTTTCGGTGACTCAAAAGACGTAGAGCTTTGGATACTGGCGGCAGAACACACAAACTCATATTCATCAGCAGAACAAATTTCAGAATGGAAAAAATTATATGAGGCAGATAATATAAGAGTCATGCCGGGCGTAAAAGACCAAAAGGATGTTGCCAATGTGATAGCTCATAGTGATTGCGGATTATATGTAAGCAAAGCTGAGGGTTGGAATTTAGAGCTATTAGAGACTATGAGTATGAATAAGCCAGTAATAGCCACGGACTATTCGGCCCATACTGAATTTTGCAATAAGAGTAATTCTTATCTTGTTGATATAGATGAAACAGAAAAAGCTTTTGATGGTAAGGCATTTACTGGCCAAGGAAACTGGGCAAAAATTGGACAAAAACAAAAAGATCAGACTATAGATTATATGAAGCATCTCTATAGTAATAGTATAAAAAATAATCCAGAAGGAGTTATTACGGCTAAAAAACTATCATGGGATAACTCGGCCAACATAATTTCTAGGTGTATATCTTAAATAAGGAGACTATTATGATAATGCCAAAACCAGAAGAAAATGAAGATAAAACAAAGTTTGTTTCTAGATGCATGAGTGATTCTACGATGAAAGAGGAACATCCCAATACAAAACAACGATCAGCCATCTGTATGGGAGAGGCTAATAAAAAATATAAAGCTTCTTTGATAGAAGAAGTACATGACAACATATTGATTTCACAAGCTGATTATGATGATAATTGGGACGAATGGACCCATATTTATGATCCGGGGGATATATTAGATGAGTTTGGTCAAGTAATTGCTGATGAAAAAGGTAAAAAAGTAACTTTAAATAAGCCTTTTAGAACTCCAAGTGGGCCAAAAAAATTCTCTGTATATGTCAAAAATGACAAAGGTAATGTTGTCAAAGTCAATTTTGGTGATCCTAATATGGAAATTAAAAGAGACGATCCAGAAAGACGTAAATCGTATAGAGCCAGACATAACTGTGAAAGTCCTGGACCAAAGTGGAAAGCTAACTACTGGTCTTGTAAAATGTGGTCAAAAACTAATGTCTCAGATTTAACTTAAGGAATTATTATGTCACAAGACTATCGTACTATCTCAGAACTGCTTTCGTCAGAATACTCAAATACAACACCAGAAGAGAAGGAAATAAGTTTGACAGAAAACACTTTGGATAAAACGGAGACAGAGACCAATAGCGTAGTAGAACTACTAAAGAAGTCTCTGAATATCCATTGGCAACAAACCACATCACTCTCCGCACAAGCTGTGCATCTTGAAAGATGGGGCTATACAAAGTTAGCGGCATTAATTAAAGCAGATGCTCTTCAAGAACACGAACATTCTATAGTCAATTTAATTAGACTAGAATTTTTTGATGCAGAGTACCAGCCGCTAGTGGTACAGCCTCTAATCTGGAAGAGACACGACATGTTATCTATGATTCAGTATAATCTGAATTCAGTTCAAGAAGCTGCTAAAGTAGAGAGAGAAACCATACTTGCTGCTAGAGCAGTCGGTGACGAGATGACAGCAAATATTATGATTCCTCTACTTCAAGGTAGTGAAGATGGCATTACGCTATACACTGGTTTCCTTAAGCTTATTGAGGAAATGGGTCTAGATAATTTCCTTAGTATACAAGCTTAATAATATGTCAATAGCTAATAACTATAAAAAGATATTGTCAGACTTACATCACAGCTTAATGTCTGTAGATATAGATACAATCACCTACTCTAATTTTATTTCGGAAACTCCTGTTCCTGATATCATAGAATTAGACTGGAGAAATATCTTAGTTACTCCGCCCAAAAATAGTAGTAAAACAACCTTTGGTGAGATCCAATTTATATTTGACTCTATAAAAAGACAAAGAACAGACGTATGGACAAAGAAACTACTAAGAATAGACTCGGATCCGGCAATAGAAATCTTTGATTTGTTAGATAGCAGAAAATTAAATTTTCCTTATGAATATCTCAAAATGTTCTATGAGATTACGAAACCAGTACTTCTTAATATTAAGCAGTTCTATAATCGTCCTAGGCCTGAAACAATAGCAAATATTTATGGTATCGAATTACCAGTCATAGAAACAGAAACCCACCATACTCCATCATATCCATCGGGACATACTTTTTATACGAGCCTAGCGGCTAATATCGGAAAAAGTATCTATCCGAGCTTATCTTTTGAATTTGATAGCATTGTAAAAAATACCGAAACAGCTAGAGTATTGCAGGGGGTGCACTACCCATCTGATAATTTAGCCTCTATTGACTTAAGTAGAATCCTATTTAATAATTTACATCCTTTATTACAGAAAGAATCACAATGGACAGATTTCATGAGATCTTAAAAGAGATTGACACAAACGTTTCAGATAAACTGCAAGCAGAATACAATGAGTATAAAGAAGACTTTTATGAAATGAGTGTTGGGTCATTAAGGGCCATAGCAACTCATGCAACTAATATCCTCAACTCCTTAGAATCTCTCTCTGTAAAAGAAAACTTGACAGCTAGTTGGCTACAGGGTAAGATAGCAGTCACAGAGGACTATATGAGAACCATTCACGATTTCGTCATGTTCACAAAGGAAACTGACGATACAACAGTGTCTGGATCAAGACCTGGACTATGGGACAATATTCGCAAGAAAAAAGAAAGAGAAGGCAAAAAGTATAAGCCCGCAAAACGTGGGGATGAAGATAGACCAGATCCTGAGGCATGGAAAAAGCTGACTAAGGATACTAAGAAGTAATTTGTTATCTAATAATTTTTAAGGAAACCCTAAGGAACTAAAATGGAAAAAAGTTTTGATTCATTGTCTACCTATATATCGCTAGCTAAAAAAACCATCTCTAAATTTGGACCAAAGTTTTACAATGGTCTTTCAACAGAGATGTTAAAAAACGAAGAGGCTATCTCTGATGTAGCTACTGCTTTAATGTATGCTGATTGGAGATTTGATGCTGATAGGCCAGGAAAGTCTGGACAAAAAAAGACACTCTATTCTTATAGAAATCAATGTGCTATTTGGGCAATTAAAACATATGTGACTAATAAGTATAAGAGCAAGAAGCATCTTAGTCTTGATCATGATAATGACAATGATCAGAAACTAGATAGTATGATCCCAGACACAAAACAACAATCACCAGTTGATTGTCTTATTGATCAAGAATATCATGCTAATCTATCAGTCGATATAGAAACACTCTTTAGTAGTAGTGCTCTTTCGTCTAAGCAAAAAGAACAGATAGAAATGTATTACTTTCAAGATAAAACTCTATCTGAAATAGGAAAAGAATTTGGTGTGTCTAGAGAAGCTGTTAGACAAAATATTAAGCGTGGATTAGATATTATCAAAAATTTTGACATTTGCAGAGTTTAATAAATGTTTAAACATATAATAGATTGGATTTCTTCCTTCGTAAAGAAGGAGGAATTACCAATCGTTGAAAAACAACCAGCAACTAAAGTAGAAAATAATGAAACATATATTGGAGCAATATCTTTTAAAGTAACATCTAATTTAGATATCGATGTTATGTGTGCTTTACCAGATATTAAAGATGCTACTACTGATCAAATATCCGTATTGGCCGAAAAATATGCTGATTTTTTATTGGCTATCAATGAGGGACATTTAAAGGATGATATCATCAATATTATACAGAAAAATGTGGATAATAGTGGTGAGGCAAAAGACACCTTATTTCTAGAAAATATGCTATTCTATTGGGCATTATCTCATGTGGAACAAGAAAAAAAGAAAAGAAATAAAGAGAAAAAAGACCAACCTGTAATTAGGCCAATTTCTGTTTTTAATCCTGCTTGAAATTGAAACTATTCTACAACCCATTACTATAGTGTAGGGTGTATTTTCTTGTATATTTCAGCCTTTTTTAAGGATTATGGTAAAAAAATGAATGGAAAAGAAAATCTAATTATTTGGCAAAAATGGGCAGACCCATTTGGTGACGACGATCCTTTAGATCAGTTGGTGGATGGTCTCGATTCTGAGCTATGTGATGATGAGTATTCTAATTTTATCGATACTGACCAGAACGAAACAGAGGAACCAGAGAGAAAAAAAGAGATTATAAAAAATCGCAAGAATATTAAAGTTATGGCAACGCCTATGGGAATTATTCCAGTAACAGAAAATACCGCTAGTGGTAGAATTTTTAATTTTTGGACTGGTCATACAAACTTTAATATCACCAGAAGAATAGTAAACATTATAGAAGAAACCGATGGGGTGGAAACATTAGATATTTTTACTAGATACCGATTTAGGATATCTGTTGGAAAAGCATTTGATGATTCAAATGTAATGAGATGTATTAATGAAAATGTATATTCCTATCTAGAATGAATAATAAAATGAATAAAGAACCAGATATCTTATTAATACATAGTCATGGCATAGATATACAAAATAGAGAGATATATTTACATTCCTATATGTCCGACTCAGATGAAGAAGGTGGTGTTGATTATAGATCTGCTGTTACGTTTGAAAAAAATCTAAGATATTTAAATCTCCTATCACTAGAACCTATTTTGGTTCATATGCATCTACCAGGAGGAGATTGGCAAGATTGTTTAGGTATGTATGATGCTATAAAATCATCAAAAGCTAAAGTGATCATACTTGCGTATGCAAAAGCAGAGTCATCTAGTAGTGTTTTATTACAAGCTGCAGACTTAAGAATATTAATGCCAAATACGAATGTGCTAATACATTATGGTTCATTTAGTGTTGATGCAGAACACAGTAAAGCAGCGGCGGCAGGAATACAATGGAATGAAAGAGAATGCGATAAGATGATTGATGTATTCACTGATAGGTGTATGAATAGTAGTATATGTAAAGAAAAAAATTGGAAAAAGATGATGGCAAAAAAACATATCATTTCTCAATTGGCTAATAAATGCGATTGGATTTTAACATCAGAAGAAGCTTTATATTATGGGTTTGCTGATGGAGTACTTGGTAGCAAGAAATATCCCAACATAGACTATCTAAAAACTTGCATCAAAAGAAAAAATTAATGTACATAGAATATGCTTGTTATGACTATTCATTATCTGATGAAGAAATAAAAAATAACGTGGCCCTAGCTGTTAAGCTGGGAGTTAAAAATATTGGTTTACACTATATAAATATATCCTTGATCAAAAATTTGATAGAAGAACACGATCTAAAAATATCTTCTCCTATTGATTATCCTTATGGTCTATTAGATTCTAAAAATAGACTATCGGCTATCTCAGCAGCAATTAAAGCTGGGGCAAAAACAATAGATGTTGTGGCCCCTGCTAAGTTTATTACGAATAGGAAATACGATAAACTAAGAGACGATATTAAGAATAGTATAACTTTATGTCAACAAGAAAATATTAGTCTTAGGTATATATTGGAATATAGAGTATTCAATCATGAAACATTAGCCAAGACGTGCCAAATTTTTAAAAGTCTTGGTATTGAATATGTTATGCCTTCAACTGGACATATGCTAGATGATATTAATGACAATATTATTGCATGTAAATATTTATCAAGCAAATCCCAGATACAAGCTATCTGCAATGGTAATATTTGGACAGAAAAACAATCTGAATCTTTAAAGTTGTCAAATATTTATGGTATTAGGTTACACCACACGCCGTCTATTGCTCTCTTTTTGAAAAATAATAGTCTTTAACAGAGTTTTGGGGTATATCTATTAGAACTATCACCACTTTCAATAATGGAGATTAAAATGGCCGAAATGCAACAAAATAGCAGTGCTGTCACAGGTACATCAACAAAAAATAATGGCGGTTCAATTATCGCTGGTGGTACAAATCCAAGTAGAAATCTTGTTAAGAAAAATCCAAAAGGTTATAATGTTGGAGTATTTGCTTCTGTTGTTGTTCAAAGTGATCTAGTAGGTAACGCAAAAGCTGTTAGTGCCGGAACATTTTCTCATAATCATGTTAAACCATTAAGCGCTAGGGTCACAACAGAACTAGCTGGTGTTAATAATAATAGTCTATTAAGAGCAGATAATAAGGTTACTAGAAGTATCCACAAGATTGAATCAGTAGTTACCAATAAAACAGCCACCGCTTTTAGGGCTGGATTTAACTTGTTCACTGGTCAGTATTCTGGTGCTGTAACAACAACAACAGATAGTCTTGGATCAGACGTAGCAGCTAATCCTACAACATCTAGTCCAGGAAGATTAGTTTATATGATTGGTCGTAAAGTTCCAACACTAGCTTCATATAAAGCAAAGACTAACTAATAATATTATTGTTCGATATAAAGCGACATAAATAAGCCAATGATGCGTAAAGTGTCGTTGGCTTGTTTACTTTAAAGAAAGATAAACTTATGTCAGAAACTATTATTCACTTCTGGGAAAATATAGCAACAACCAGCATTGGTATAATCGTTACTATGGTTGGTTTTTGGGTTGCTATAGGAAGAAATATGGCTACAAAATCAGAAGTATTAGTAATGATTGAAACGCAATCTCCGTATATTCATGATAAACAATTTATTATGGAAAGATTAGCCTCCAACAAAGAAAGCCAAGCAGCTTTTGCTCTTGCTCTTCAAAGAAATACAGAAGTTATGACAGAACTAAAAATTCAAATAGCTATGCTTGGTAAAACATTGGAAGCGCTAGAAGATAGGATAGAAAGACCATAGGTGTATACTTAGTTATTAGACATATATTCAATCAAATTTTAAATTGGAGAAATTAAAATGCCAAGACCATTCACAGACATAACTACATCCATTAGCTCTAACCCAATTAAAAATGGTACAGTGATAGCTTCCGCTACATTCAAAGGCAGATATTCCTTAAATAATAATCATGTTAAAAATACTCCAGTAATCTCAGACATAGCTGCTAAATATGGTTATAGATTCTATAATGGTATTTTTGTCAAAACATTATCCTAATTTTGCATTATTCACAAACCATAAAGGGTATTAATCATGGTTAAACCCGGCTACAGAACTAGTGAATTTTGGTTCACGATGGTTAGCTTTGTTTTTAGTGGACTATATTTATTGGGAATTATTGGAGAAAATGCTCAAAAAGAAGATTTGATTCAAGAAACTAGCAGGGGTCTAGAAGCTACTATTCTTATTATTGGACAATTAACAATATTGTTCAAGTATGTTAAGGGTCGCACAGATCTCAAGAAAACTTGGTGGAGTACTGCAACTCCGGAAGAAAGAAAAATAGCTAATAGAACTAATAGCAAAAACAAAAAGAAAAAAACAACAACAAAAAAGAAACCGTCTATTGAAATAACAGATCAGGGATTGACCTAATTTCTTTTTTTGGTGTATTTCATTTTAACAATAGGAGTTTTTATGGATAGTGTAATCTTGAGTATTGAGCTTTCTTCTAGATTAGAAGATCTTGTTAATAAAGTCAAAAATTCATTAATAAAGAATAAATCAGTAGCTGTAAATCAAGCCTGGGGAATCCTACAGCTTGCAGTAGCAGACACTATACAAGTTATAGAAGATAGTAATCCTTCTCTTAAGGGATCAAATAAAAAAGAACTTGCTTTGAATATGATAAGCAATTTTTATGATAAAGTTTTCTTAGTAGTGAACATCCCGTATCTCCCATCTGCTTTACAGCCTATTATACAAAAGTACATCAAAGCTCTTTTGATGTTATTGGTAAGTTCAACAATAGATTCTATGGTTGAAATTTTCAGACAAACCGGTGTGTTTGTGGATCCCAATACTGTTGATCCAAGTGTAGATAATGTACCAAAAGTTTCAGATAAATAAAACGAGGAATATAAAATGAATTTTACAGAGAGCTTCCAAGAGTTTAGTAGCAAATTGAGCACAACGGATTTGGCTCTTTACGCCGGTGTAGGTTTAGTTCTATGGATTTTGTTTAAGGACAAGCTAAGTCCAGTACAAAAACTCCTCGCGGGGTTAGTGGATAAGTTTAAGGGTACTGGTGGCTCCGCGTTACCAGTAGTTACAGTGCCGTCAGTATCTCCAGTGGTTGTTCCAAAGAGAACTGATGCTGAAGATACTTTTTTTAAGCTAGTAGTTTCTTGGAAACAAACTCGTGATCTAGCTGTTCAGAGCGGTTGTTCTGAGGCAGTTAAGGTTGCCGATCAAATGTTTCCGTTTTTAAGTCCCAACGTATGCAAAAAAAATGAGGATAAGGTATCATGAGCCAAAAAAATGTACTGCTAGGATTAGCTGCTTTATTAATTGTTATTGGTTTACTTAAGCCAGAATTTTCTAATATACTTAGTCCCAGACCATCTGTAGTAGATGTTCTTGAATTACCAGCACCAACAGATGAAGCTGTCAAAAAAGAAGCTGATGACGTTGTTGTATTAGTAAAAGAGTCTGGAGCAAAGGGTGATGCTAAAAGATTGAGAGATTTGTATCTTGATTTAGCAAAGCTTGTTGAGCTTGACGGAGAAGATGAGGTAATTAAGAGCACAGAAGAAATTCGTCAAGCAAATAGTTTAGCTGGGGTTATGCTTAGATTAGACATCAAAGGAAAGTATCCTAACTTAGCTAAAGAATCTAAAGAAGTTGTAGTAGCAGCTATCGGTGATGATCAAATTCTTTTATCAAAAGAGCTAAGAACTAAGGCTGTAGAGGGTCTTAACGCTTTAGCCTGGGCTTTTAACATGGGGTCAAAATAATGGCTAGACTTTCTCCTAAAGAACTATACGATAACTATCGCAAAGGATTCAGCGGTTGTGTATGGGAACAGCATGTTTATGACTATTTGATGGAGACTTCTAAATATCCATTGTTTGGCGATGCTAGTAAAAAAATTAGTGGTAGTGGTAAGGGCAAACTTTCAACACCATACAAGAGTGTGTTAAAGTTTGATAAAAATCCTTATAATGAAAGACAAACTACTGGAGATTGTGTTAGTCATGGAACACGAAATGCTTGTGACGTAACACGAGCCGTAGAAATAGATATACACAATGAGAGAGAGGATTGGATAGCAAAAGGTGCAACAGAAGCTATCTATGGATATAGAGGATTTAGTGGACAAGGTATGAGTTGCGCCAGAGCAGCTGAATTTGTTAGCAAAGTTGGTGGTCTTGTAGTGAGGAAGAATTATGGCTTTGTAGATTTTAGCAAATACAATGGTAATTTAGGGGAAGGCTGGGGCGGTAGAGGTCTCCCCGATAAAGTATTAGACCTCTCTAATGATCACCAGATCAAGACTGCTTCATTAATACGAACAGTAGAAGAAGCTCGTGACGCTCTAGCTAATGGTTATGGATTAGCCGTATGTTCTAATTATGGATTTAGTAATACAAGAGATAAAAAGGGTTTTGCTAGAACATCTGGGAACTGGGCTCATTGTATGGCTTGGATAGCATGTGATGATACCGGTAGCGAACCAGCATTTTTAGTCCAAAATAGCTGGGGTAAATGGAATGACGGTGGACACCCAGAGTGGGGTCCAATTCCAGATGGGTCGTTTTTAATCCATGCTGATGTTGCAGCAGGTATGTTATCTGCTAATGGATCTTATGCTTTTAGTGGATTTGACGGATTTCCTCTACAAAAACTTCCAAGCTATGGATTTGAAGACTATCTATAAAATAATTTAGCTAAAATAATTGAAAATAGAAATTGGTGTATTAATACATATACTTTCTTTCTACAGAGATTATTTCTATGAGACTAATAGATAGAATAGCTCTTAACAGAGCAATACAAATGCTTTTAGATTTTATCTTAGCTATTATTAAGATGTTTGATAAAAGCACTCCAGAAGATAAGCCAGATGGTCCCGTTAAACCAAAACCATCGCCTAAACGCAGACCTTTAAAAGATCTGATAGATAATGTTGTCCCATGGAGAGAACAAAAATGAATAAATTGTTTGTTGGTTTATTTTGCGTTGGACTATTGTTTAGTCAGTCATCCTACTATGGCTCTACAACAGCCCCAGTAACTCTTGCTGGAGGCATTATTAAAGCAAAGCATGTGCAGGAAGTAACACAAAAATATAAAAGAAAAGACTGTCCAATTTGCAAGGGTAAAGGTTGGTATATGAGTGGTGATGGTATTCTTAAAATTGATTGTACATATTGTGAAGCAGATAAAGGCTCTATTTCTGTAGGCCCAATAAAATCAATCTCCCCATCAGTCCCACCAGCTAAGACACACTCTTCTCCAATAAATTGTCCTGATGGAAACTGCCCAATTCCTAAAACATCAAGGAGATAAATACTATGGCTGATAATGAAAAACTCAAAGCTATAGCTATTAAAATTTTAGAAAAATCTAATGTACCAAAAGACGAGGTATATGGATTTGCTATTGTTACTATTTTAATGATTATCAGCATAGTCTTAACTTGTGTAAGAATACTACAAGAATGTAATAAAAATAAACTAACTGCTCAATCTACAGCAGAAGATAAATACGCAATGTACAGCGAACAACTACATACCTTTAGTGAGCGTAGGGGTTGGTTTACTAAGATGAGAATTAAGAAAATCTTAAGAAGAGAAATGAAAAAAGAAGATTATGAAAAGTATTCTTTAGCGATATTGAATGCTTTATTAGAAACAGGAGAAGTTCTCACGGAGGAGGAAGTGGTAACCTTAGTGGAGGCAGCAAATGTTTAATATAATGATTTGGTGTGTTTATGGTCTTTTTGTCGGTTCAATTGCTAAAAGTATCGTTCCAGGAGAAGAAAATTTCGGTTTCTGGAAAACTATAGCTTTAGGGGTTGCAGGATCGTACTGCGGCGGTATAATAACTTATCTGCTTGGTATGACTCCACTACAACCTACGGGGATAGTTATGGGAGTTGCAGGAGCAATTGCTTCCTTAGTATTTTACAAAAAGCTATTAGAAAAATAATCGACTCTTAATAATGAGACCAATCTGGACGGACTATTTCTTGGGATTAGCTAAAGTTGTTTCCCAAAGGAGCCATGACATACATACTCAGCATGGTTGTGTTATCACAGATCAAAATAATAGGATACTAGGAGTAGGATATAATGGGTATCCAAGAGGCTTAGATGATACTAAGCTTCCAAAGAATCGTCCAGATAAATATCCTTGGATGGTTCACTCTGAAAGAAACGCACTATCTAATTGTGTTGTTAGACCAGATAATGGCATAGCCTATGTTACTGGTCAATGCTGTAATGATTGTATTATGGCTTTATGGCAGGAAGGTGTTCAAACAGTTTATATGACCGATGATCATGGGACACACTTATTTGATGACAATGCTAAAAAAATATTTGATACTTTTGTAGAGATGAGCGGAATAAAAATTATGAAAGTAACACCAGACCTATCTTGGCTAAAGAGCCTGTGCGGTGTAATATGAATGTACAAAGTTTATTTTTTTATCTATCAGTATTTTATTTATCATATCTGGAATACATTGGTGATCCTAATGTTAATAAATTATTCCACATCACCGTCATTCTCGGCCTCATTGCATTACTAAATAGGAGATAATATGTCTGCACTTCAAGAACTACAAAATTATACATTCGTCAGCAAATATGCTCGTTGGTTAGAGGACAAGAATCGCAGAGAAACTTGGAAAGAGGCTGTTGATAGAGTACGTGAAATGATGCATACTCAATATGATTCTTTCGGAATAGCAGAAGATATCGACTGGGCATATGATATTATGTATAAGAAGAAAGTTCTTGGTAGTCAAAGAGCATTACAATTCGGTGGCGAACCTATCTTAAAGCGTCATGCTAAAATCTATAATTGCACAGCAAGCTACTGTGATCGTCTAAGATTTTTTCAGGAATGTTTTTGGTTATTATTGTGTGGGTCTGGCACTGGATTCAGTGTTCAGAAGCACCATGTCGCAAAGCTACCCTCATTGGAACATTCAGTAGAAGAAGATCAGGCCACAAAATACTTAATAGAGGACAGCATTGAAGGATGGGCAAATGCCTTGGGTGTTTTGCTAAGTTCTTATTTTAGCAAACCAGTTGAAGAGTTCAAACAGTATAAAAATACTCATATTGTATTTGACTATTCCAATATTAGACCAAAAGGATCATCACTAGCATCTGGTGTTGGCAAGGCTCCCGGATATGAACCATTAGCTAATGGTCTCGAAAAGATCAGAGCACTATTAGATAGATGTATTAGTAGTGGACAAAAAAAACTAAGACCAATTGATGCTTATGATATTGTTATGCATAGTAGTGATGCTGTTTTATCTGGTGGAGTTAGAAGAAGTGCATCTCTAGCACTATTTAGTCATGATGACGATGAGATGGCCAAAGCCAAGACAGGTAACTGGTATGTGGAAAATCCACAAAGAGCACGAAGCAATAACTCTGCATTACTTCTAAAAGGTGAAACTACCTTTGAAGAATTTTCTGGTTTGATGCAATCGGTTAAGGAGTTCGGTGAGCCGGGCTTCATTTGGAGCGAATCAACAGAAATGATTTTTAATCCTTGTGTTGAAATTGGCATGTGGCCTATAGATGAGAGTAGCGGTAAGAGCGGATGGCAAGGCTGCAATCTATCCACAATTAATTGCTCTAGTGTTGACGATGAAGAAGATTTCTATGAAAGATGCAAGGCAGCAGCTATCATAGGAACATTACAAGCTGGCTTTACCAAGTTAGAGTATCTTGGACCAACTAGCGAAAAGATCTTTGAAAGAGAAGCTTTGCTTGGAGTCTCATTAACTGGAACCATGGAAAAGCATGATCTTGTTCTTACAGAAAAGACATTAACTAAGGGAGCTAAGATTGCTGTTGAAACCAATAAGCAAATTGCTAAAAAAATCAATATAAACCAAGCAGCAAGAGTAACGTGCTTGAAGCCAGAGGGAACATCGTCAAGTATGTTGGGTACTAGTTCTGGTATCCACCCACACCATGCTAAACGATACATACGCCATGTTCAGGCCAATATTTTAGAAGCACCATATCAACACTTCAAGAAAGTAAACCCGCAAGCCTGCGAAAAATCATCGTGGTCTGCAAACAATACTGATGAAGTAGTTAAGTTTCCAATAGAAGTACCAGATGGTGCTAAGTTAAGAAATCAATTACCAGCAGTAGAAATGCTCTCTGTTGTAAAAGAGACCCAAAAGAACTGGGTTCACTCTGGCAAAAATAGATCATTATGTACACAGGAATATTTGAGTCATAATGTTAGTAATACTGTCACAGTTAAACCAGACGAATGGGAATCTGTAACCAAATACATTTATGACAATAGGAAGTATTTTGCAGGAATATCTTTAATTCCACAAAGTGGAGATAAGGATTATCCTCAAGCTCCATTTACTACAGTATATACAAGCAGGGAAATTGTTAAAGAGTACGGAGATGCTGCTTTATGGTGCTCTGGATTAATAGAGCTTGCTCTCAACTCTTTTAATAATAACTTGTGGGCTGCTTGTGACTATGTTGGTTTAAATCAAGCTAAAGATAGTGATGATGAGAGTAAAATTATGTTTGCTGCTAAGATGAAAAATTTTGCCAGCAAATACTTTGATGGAGATATTAGAAGATTAACGTATTGTATGAAGGATGTTTACAACTGGAAGATATACTGCGATCTATATAGTAGCTTTGGTAAGGTAGACTATACTCAACTATTAGAAACTGAAGATAACACTGCCGGTATCGAAGAAATCAGTTGTGCTGGGGGAGCCTGCTTAATATAATGCCAGTATATTTTAAAAAGTTAGATCCCAAAGCTAGTCTACCATCTAGAAATAATGTATCAGATGCTGGGGCTGATTTGAGATCAATAGAACATATTACTATCCCTCCACTATCTCGTGCTCTTATCAGTACAGGATTGGCTTTAGAGATTCCTTATGGGTTTTATGGAAGAATAGCGCCTAGATCAGGACTTGCTGTTAAATATGGTATTGATGTATTAGCTGGAGTTATAGACAGTTCTTATCGTGGTCCTCTCGGTGTTGTTCTATATAATACAGACAAAGATAAAGAGTTTATTGTCAATGTTGGAGATAGGATTGCACAAATTATATTTGAAGAACATTGGAATTTTAAAATGGAAGAGGTACCAGAACTTTCGGATACTAGTAGATCAAATAATGGGTTCGGTTCTAGTGGGATAAAATAAGACAACTCTTATTAACGGTGTATTATACTTATGATTGGAAGGTCCTATCCTCTGTAGTTAAAAGGGCATAATTTGAGAAAAAAAAATAGCTCTAAGAAAAGACCCAGGGTTATCGATGCTACAAATGAGATCCAAATTCCCTCCGCTTATAGAAATAGGCTTAAACCAAGAACAGAAAATCAAAAAGAATATATTAGAACAGTAGCAGAAAACACTATAACCTTTTGTCAAGGTGTTGCTGGTAGTGGTAAGACTCATATTGCCATAGGTATGGCTTTAGAATACTTGCTTGATGAAAAAGTTAAAAAGATTATTATCACAAGACCAGTTGTAGAATCTGGAGAAAAGATAGGATACCTTCCCGGTACAGCGGAAGAAAAACTACACCCCTATCTTCTGCCATTACTAGACGAAGTAAACCACTTCATACCCTCTGCTCACTATACCACTTTAAAGACAAATAACAAGATTGAGATAGTACCATTAGGCTTGATGAGAGGACGTAATTTTCATAATGCTTTTATAGTTGCAGATGAATGCCAAAATGCTTCATATGATCAACTAAAAATGCTATTAACCAGAATAGGTAATAATAGCAAGATGGTATTAACAGGGGACGTTAGTCAATCTGATCTACATAGACATATGCAGGGCGGATTTTATGATATGTTATCAGCACTTTCTGATATGGAAGGCATAGGTATTTCTAAGCTTGAATTTGCAGATATAGTTAGGAATCCTATCATAGGAAAAATCATAGGTCGTTTAGACTCATACGAAAATGAAAACAGAAAATAGCAAATGCTTAGTACTAAATGGAGATTATTCTCCACTAGGTATTATAGACTGGAAGAGAGCTATAACTTGGTGCGTAAAGTATGAAAATAAAAGCAATCATGGTATAGAGATACTAGACTTTTATAAAGATGATTTTATTATTGGTGTTAATGATAAAAAGCATCCTATTCCAGCAGTAGTAAAAACGAATAGATATTTTCGTATAAATAACCAAAAAGTTACTTTTTCTCGTAAAAATTTATTTATCAGAGATAATTATACCTGTCAATATTGTGGAAATATAAAAGAGCTAAATAAGCTTACCTATGATCATGTTATTCCAAAATCATCTTGGAAGCATAAATCTGCAAGTCCTACGACATGGACAAACATAGTAACTGCTTGTGTAGAATGTAATAGGAGAAAAGGAAGTAAGACCCCAAAGCAAGCCAATATGCCATTACTAAACTTGCCAATAGTTCCACAAAAAAATATCCGCTACTTGCCCGTATCTCACCATCTATCTACTATAAGGACAGATATTCCTCAAGAATGGCATCTATATTTGCCAGAATCATATACAGGATAATTAAATGCGAGTTGATACCGAAGATTTTAGGATCAAACAAAATCAGGAACAGAATAAGTTCTATACCCTGTTAGGACATGAATCATTTTGCGATGATGGAGGATTTCCAAGATCGGAATCTGAAAATGAATACACATTTGCCAAAGCAGTAAAGAGTAAGGTAGCAAAAGCTTTTGGATCAAATAATCTGTCTTATAGATTTTATATTAAGACTGACCCAAATAAGAATATTATTAATCCAATAGAGACCTACTCTATAAAGACTAAAGAAAAATCTTCGTTTATAAATAAAACCTGTAAGATAGAATCAGTATTTTCTGAAGTAACAGAAAGCGCCTTCAATCACTATATTAACTTTTTAAAAACCAATAATACTAAATGGCTAAATAGCGCACAGAGGGAATTGAAGTAATAGTATGCCAGCATATACGTTTTATTGTGAAAAATGCAAATATAAGTTCGAAATTATATGTAGCATAAAAGACTATTCAGAAAAACAAAGATGTGAAAAGTGTTCTAATTCCAGAAATGTTATACGAGCATATACTGAAGATGTACTAACTATAAATTCTTCAGTCAAAAAATCTGACTCAGAACTCAAAACTATAGGCGATCTAGCAAACAGGAATAGAGATAAGTTAACAGATGATCAAAAATTAAATCTGTATCAAAAGCACAACGACTATAAAGAAGGTCCAGCGCCATCAGAACTACCAAAAGGAATGACCAGAATGAAGAAAACTCCAAAGACTAAATGGGTATAAAAATGGAAAATCAATATGGTTCTTTATTTGAAGGACAAAACAAAAAGATTAGCTGTAAGCATGAAATTATTTTCAATATTACTGCTAGCGTAATAAGTGAGAATGAAAGGGGTGAAGATGCTGGATATGAAGAAATTTGCACTAAGCATTACCACATCCCAGTAAAAGAAGATGCCGACTACAAAGAGTTTATGGGTTCCTTTTTTAGTTTCTTAGAAGGATGCCTAGCTAGTTCGGCACAAAAAGCATACGAAAAAGACACAGGAATAAAAAATGAATAACTTTATACATTCAGCTAAAAATGCATCATTAGATAATATTCAAAACGGAGATGAGTTTTATTGTATGAAAGGACAAGAAGATTTTCTTGACTCAAACAATAACCCAAGATGCAACAGCGAAAATGGTGACAACGTACTCGCTAAAAAAATTGTAAGAGATGGCGGGGCTGTAAAGTATACTATAAAGCTAGACAACAACGGAAAGATTTTCAATCCCATGTCTATATATGGAGAGACAAAAATTAGCTCATTTTTAGATAGAGTCTGTAGATCTCAAAATAAGTATAAAGAAGTAAACCTAAAAGCTTTCAATATGTATTTAAGTTTTTTGAAAACCAAAAATATTGCATGGTTAAATAATGCAGAAAGGGAGATGTAAATTATGGCTAGAATTAATAAAACACTAGGTTATGCTATTAGCTGGTTAAATAGTCAAAATAAATCACCAGTAGAAATCGCTGATGAATTAAAAATAACAGAAAAACAAGTATTAACAGTACTAGAAAAGGTTAGTACCAGTACGTCTGATAATAATTTGAAGACAGCAAAATCTTCGGTAAGTAAGTCTAAAAATTTAATGATAACTGAAACAGCTGGTAAAAAAAGCAATAACGTATCGATAATGACGGGTGCAGCATCAGCACTTAATGATTCGCTAAAAGACAATATGGCAAATATCCCAAGAACAAGAAATGATAGCTTTATCTTTAATCCAAAAAATGGAAAATAATAACCAGTATCTGTCCAAGTATTCCAATGGCAAAACAGTCTCAGCAGCACAGTATATTACTGAATTAATATGTGAAAATAAAGCAAGAAAAGATAGGCTTGATTTACATTATAGGTTTTGGGTTAGTAAGAAATGGGAAGCTTACTACAGAAACCAGATAGCTTCTGCCCATAAGCTTTTAAAAACATATGGTGCTAAAGCTATTATTAATGCTATCAGGGACAAGGAAGCAGAAAAAATTTACTCTTTGCGAGCACCACATTTGCCCGCTATTATACAAAAACATTCTGAACTCCTAGAGTCTCAAAACACAGACCTTACTATTGATATTGATCGAAAGAACGATAAATCATATAGAAAAGATCAGGTTAAGAAAAATGTTCTATCCAAACTTAAGGAAATAGATGATGGCACTTAAAGAAGATGTTAAGAAAAATTTTGGCGACAATGTGATGTTAACGGCAAATGCTGTTATTGATAAGTCATTAATTAATATTCCTATTAGTCCAGCACTGGATGTTGTTCTTAATGGAGGAATACCAGAAGGAAGTTTCGTAATTTTTACTGGTCAACCAAAATGCGGTAAAACTACAACCTCTTTAGACTTTTGTGCAACAGCACAGAAGAAAGAATACGCTCATGGATCATTTAAGGATGGTAGAGAAGTTTATTATCTCAATATAGAAGGTCGTTTAAAGAAAAGAGATCTAGAAGGTATACCGGGATTAAATCTAGAAAAATTCAATATCATTGGATCTCAAGAAGGTAAGATTCTTCACGCAGAAGAATATCTCCAAATTGGTGAAAGAATTATCAACGAAATTCCAGGATCAGTAGTGATCATAGACTCCTATTCTGCTCTATGTACAGAAGCAGAAATTACTAGTGATATGAATAAGATGCAAAGAGCAGATGGCGCAAAGCTATTGGCAAAGTTTTGCAGGAAGGTGGCTAATGTTATTCCTGTTAATAGAAATATTGTGATAGGCATTACTCACCAAATGGGTAATCCCGGTATGGGGCATAGTGAGTGGAAGGAAAAGAGCGGTCAGGCTATTGCATATCAAACAGATATTAAAATCAAAGCCAACTATTTTAGTCCATGGAATTTAAGTACTGATAGTCCCCAAATTGGTCAAGAAGTACATTGGCAAGTATTATGTTCTGCTCTAGGTGCTCCCGGAGGTAAGATTACAAGCTATATTAGATATGGTCAGGGAATCGATAAGCAGATGGAATTATTGACACTTGCTGTAGATTTGGGACTTGTATCTAAGGGTGGAGCATGGTATACTATGTCATCTGTCGAGGACAAGCCTAAGTTCCAGGGTCTTGAAAAAACAAGACAATACTTAGTTGACCACCCAGAAGTTTATGATGATTTATGGACAAAAGTCAAGGATACTATGGGCATCAAATGCAAGTAAAAGATCTAGATGGTAACTCTTATAATTGGCAATTAGTTGGTAATATCGCTCATGGATCAATTCAAAATAAATCTAGCCTACATTTACAGGCAAGAGATTTAATACATGAGTGCTTTCCAACACTGCAAGTGTTAGAAGAAGTACCAGTAAATATTAGAAGGTCAGAAACTCTATACCTAGATTTTTACCTACCTCTTATAAAGAGATGTATTGAAGTTCACGGGGAACAGCATTATAAGTTTAGTAGATTTTTTCATAATAGTCCTCTAGGTTTTATAAGACATAAGAAGCGAGATCAAGAGAAAAAAGATTGGTGTGAGTTGAATGGCATTGAGTATATAGAACTTCCATTTGATCAGACTGATCACTGGACATTAAGGATTAAAAATGAACACGAAAGAACAAGTTAATGAATGGGATAAGATTCTTGACGAATACGAAAAAAATATTGGTCTTGGAACTTATAGAGCAGACTCTTTCCCAGAAGAAGAGCTTAATGGCTATTTTCAAATGAGTAGAGATGAACTAGAAAAAACAACTCCAGAGGTTTGTGGGGAAATAGCATACAGGCTAGGCCAGTTCGCATTTCATGTTCAGCGATCAATAAACAGAGAGCTTTCCAGACTAAATTGGGCTGACGAGACTATCAAAGAAACAATTGCTGAAGAGATTAATAATTATAAGGGATACGGATATATTGAAAAATCTTTTCAGGCCATTAAGAATAATGAGAAAGCATCAGCATTAAATAAGATTAAAAAATATGCTAAACAAAGAAGTGATAGACTTCAATATTTAGCAAATAGTATTAAGCACTTATCTGATATTATGTTATCTATTCAAAGGGCAAAGGTGAAAAATGGACCTCAGTGAACTAAGTAAAAACCCAGACCAGCTAAAACAACTCATCTCCTTACTACAGAATATGCTGCCGTCAGACGATACTGATGAAAGCGGTGAGGGTACTAGTCCCATTAGAACAAAGAGTTCAAAAAAGCCAAAAAGCCAGACACAGAACTCTAATAAGTTTTTAAATATGCCAGAAATGAATATGCACAAAGAAGATAGTGAAATAGACAAAAGACTATCTAAGCATCCTCCTGTTGCGAGGTCTAGAGAATTTGAGCCATTAACGGTTAAGTGTAGAATTTGTGGTAAAGAAGAAACCCTAAACCCATCGCTAGTCGAGTCTGTATCAAGATATAAATGTAACAAGTGTTCATCATCAGCAGGATAAATTATGATTTTGTGTGATCCATCAGCCGAAAGAGCCGTATTGAGCGGTATGCTCCAGTATGGAGAAGAAGTATTTCTTGATATAGGAGATATTGTTCAAGAGGAATCTTTTACTATTGATAGTAATCAGGTTTTATTCAAGTGCTGTAAGCATATCCTTGAAAAGGGACAGTCTGTAAACACCATAGACATAGCCTCAATCTACTCCTCTGCTCAAGAACTAGGAATGTCTCATATTCTTAGTCAGAAAGAAGAAGCTCAACATTTAAAGGCTATTAAAGATTTTCCTGTCAATAAGGAGAATATTAGAAAATTTGCAGCCAAGATCAGAAAGCTTGAGATAGCCAGACTGCTTCATAAGGAACTAGGCAATACTCAGGAAAAGCTGCTAGACATATCAGGATCAGAATCAATATCATCTATTATTGGTATTGCCGAAGATTCCATATTCAACTTCTCTTCCTCGCTGAATAATGATAATGACAATGCCCCAACATTCATGTCTGCTGGATTAGATGAGTATATTGAATATCTACAAAATAATAAGATCGATCAGGTTGGTATTTCCACAGGATTTCCTGTTTATGATCAGTCAATAGGTGGAGGACTAAGCCTCTCTTCTTTCTTCCTTCTTTT